>JABAHQ010000069.1_pt1 | contig 99857 bp, 105 predicted proteins | sample 7062091 | NCBI WGS metagenome assembly JABAHQ01 (sample SAMN14534359, study PRJNA622989) | marine sediment metagenome | biome: marine biome [ENVO:00000428]; feature: marine pelagic biome [ENVO:01000023]; material: deep marine sediment [ENVO:00002113] | place: India: Gulf of Kutch | collected...
GACAATGTCTTTGTTACTGGTCAAACCGTTTCCTCGAACTTTCCAACAACGGCTGGTGCTTATGATGAAAGCCATAACGGTAGAATCGATGCCTTTGTCTCCAAGCTCTCAAACGATCTATCAAATAACTCCATTCCATCTGCAACATCAGACTCTGCCACTCTCAAAATCAACACATCAATTATCCTAGATGTCACATCAAATGACAGCGACCCAGACGGAGACGCCCTGTCTGTCACGTCAATTACTGCATCCCCCTCAAACGGAGTAGCCGAGATCAATCCCGATGAGACCATAACCTACACTCCCAATTCTGACTATACGGGACCCGACTCGTTTGAGTACGAGATATCAGACGGAAATGGCGGCACTGACACTGCAACAGTATCAGTGTCAGTAGAGGCAAACCTTGACACCAATTTCTCAGCTGACTGCGAGTTCAACGGCGACGGGCCAGATCCGGGAGGAGACGACGGAGACTACGTATGCAAAAACTGGGAGCAAGATGGCAGTATACAAATTGACAAAATGACAGACTCTGACTTTAACGAGATAGACATTTCAGATGACCCATACGTCTTTACATGTGACACCGATACGTGCAAGGGCAATGAGCCAGACGTGTTTGTCGAAGTTGACTGGATGTCAAACCACGAGCCAGCCCGCTCGACCCTTGATGACATAGAGGCATCATACGCAGCCCGGGGAATCAACCTGCACATTGAAAAGTCCGAAAACGTCGGATTCCACAGAGACCAGATACCGGTCCCCGGCACAGATGAGCCAATCGGGTTTGACTCTATCAAGAAGAATTTTTTTGGCAACCCCGATGAGCGGGACAACCACCCAGACGAGTATCTGGTGGCAAAGCGCCAGATATTTCACTACGCACTCTTCATTCACAACCAGCAGGGAACTGACTCTTCTGGATGGGCAGAAATCATTGGAAACGACCATGTGGTGTCCCTTGGCAGCTTTACAAACGGGGTAGGCTCAGTCGATGAGCAGCAGGGAACCCTGATGCACGAGCTTGGCCACAACATGGGACTGTACCATGGGGGATCAGAGCCGCCAGACCTGCTTGGTGATGGAATCGATGCAACAGACGAGTCAGCTGACAACTGCAAGCCAAACTATCTCAGCGTGATGAGCTACTCATTCCAGACATCGAGTCTGGTCTCTGACCGGCCGCTTGACTACTCCCAATCTGTCCTGAATACGCTTGATGAGACAGGACTCAGCGAGCCAGACGGAATCGACTCAAGCACTCCTGCAGGCCTCAAGACGATCTTTGGGCCGCCAAACACCATAGTTGATACTGGCACATCAGTTGACTGGAATGCAGACGGCGATACAACCGATACTGGACTCTCGCAAAACATCAACGACCTGGACATATCCGGATGCAGGGACACAAACAAGACGCCACTTGATGGATTCGATGATTGGCAAAACCTGAACTACAACCTGAGGGACCTTGGAAGCTTTTCAAGCGGGGTGTCAGGTATAATCCAGTCTGAGCTGACCTCCGATGCCATCCAGGACATGCGAGAATCACTAGTTGACATGCAAGAGTCTGCCATAAATGGCATTCCAGACGACTCCTTTGCAGGAGACCCACAGGACTCAAAGGACACTCTCCTCTCCAAGCTTGACGAGATCCGCGATTCAGTTGAGCAAAAGGACCTGGAATCTGCTACACTACAAATTGACGAGCTGGAATTACTCGTTGATGATCTAATCACAGACGGTTCTGCAAAGGGTGATGTTCTTGAGTTACTGGACAACATGAGAGAGTCATACGAGATTGCACAAGAGGCAGAAGACCACGACTCTCCAAAACAGTTCAACTTCGGATTATCGGTATCGCCGGGTACAATATCGCTTACACCAAATGACTCTGGTACGGCAGGCATTGGAGTAAGCCTGTGGAGCGGTGACTCTGAATCCGTGTCCCTCTCAGTGTCTGGGCTGCCAGATGGTGCCATATCGCTCATCACCCCTGATGCTTTGTTCCCAAGTGATTCGGCCACACTGGAAATCAGCACAGATGATACAGTATCTGCTGGAGTCCACACACTAACAGTTGATGCCGAGTCTGGTACAACATCAGAGTCTGCCAGTCTGGAACTAGAGATAATCTCGCTCCAGGAGGCAATAAAGAGAATCATTGAAAATATAGAGTCATCTGCAATCGACTCTGGCATAGCTGACTCGCTTGTATCAAAGCTTGGCTCTGCCGTAGATAGTCTTGAAAGGGACAACACCAATTCGGCTTGCGGCCAGCTTGACTCGTTTGTAAACGAGGTGGATGCCCTGGCAGATGAAAAGCTTACAGAAAACAAAGCAGAGGTTCTGGTTGGGCTAGTTGAGTCCGTTCAGGAGTCGATTGGATGTTAGCATTGTAGTATTTACGTCATGGATTTGAGACGTAGTTCCAAATTCGCGCTATTGAAAATCTTTTTGAAATTCAAAACCTAGGTTCTATTTTTAAATTAATTCAAGAAACCCATTACAAAAGAAAGCTTAAACCATTGCCTTAGCAAAATCTGATATGATTTCTTCCCAGTTTTTAGACTTTATTATCCCACTTGCAACCAAGATCCCTTTTGATCCTAGCTGTATTGCCTTTTCTACATCTGCACCAGAAACAATTCCGGCACCACAAAGAAGTTTAGTTCTTTTTGTTTTTTGAACAATCTTTGCAGCATTTGAAATTAAACTAGGCCTTTCTTTTGATATTGCTTTGCCGGTACCGATAAGCTGTGGTGGTTCAATTGCAATGTAATCTGGTTTCAAATTAACATATTTTTTTACCTCTGCTACATTTTTTACACATAGAACTGAGATTAATTTGAGATCGCGCATTCTTTTTATCAAATCTTGAATATCTGTTTTAGAAAGTCTATGCTCGCTGTGGTTTATAATTGAACCATCCACTTTTGATCCTTTAACAATCTCCGGAATCATGTATCCTGTAGTGCTGCCAACCTTTGCGTTGTCAAGGTGTTGTGCTAAGATTGGTATGGAAGTTTTTTCTGATGCAAAAGATAGCATTGATTGGGGAGGGGAAACTGCAATCTTGATTTTATATTTTCTAGAAATTTTTTCAACAGTCTTGATTAATTTTAAGAGCTTGACACCAGAAATTTCTTCATAATTTTTACAATTAATGACAAACAACCTAATTGACCAAAAATAGTTTGGTATTTATTCTTTGAATTGAGCTCTCTCAGCTTTTAGTTTTCTATCATACTTTCTTTTCATAAATAGCACCGCCATCATTAGTGCTATTGCAGTAATGTTTGTACCTATTATGAAGGGGTCTTTCATTTCAACACCATAAATTATCCACAGTATTGCTCCTCCTGTTATAAGGATCATTAGATATTTTGATACATCCTTTAGGCTTTTTGTTTTGTATCCTTTGATAAGCTGTTCAACCCAGCCAGACAAAATCAAAATTCCAGCCATTATGCCAATTATGCTTAGAATATTATCATCTATCATAGTATCTTCTTAATTCCAAAAGAATTGATCCAATCCTGTCTGCTTTGGTTTTCCTAGTATTGTATCAAAATCGAGTCCCATTGAGGATGTAATTTGGTCTAGTGTAGATTCCATAAACTCCATGTATTTTTTAGAATCCACTTCGTTTCTTTTTGCCATTTCTACAGGTTTTACTCCCGGCCTGTTCAATATTTTAACATATGAGATTATGTCTCCTTTTTTGATTTCTCTGATTGATTCGAGAAGTTTTGCAGCACGAATATGTTGAGGAACCGTTTTTACATATTCTGCTGGCGCTTTGCTTATCATCACATTAAACGCCAAGTCTTCTAGTGGGATCTCTTTTTCTTCCACTCTCTTTGCACAATTTGCTATCGTGTTTGTAATCTTGTTTTTTGCCTCTTTGAATCCTTCGTGTGTTTCCACTTTGGACAAAATATCAAGCAATTCGTAGAAGAGATTTCTGATGAATGGCGGGGTGTGAGATTTTTTGCCCGTGAGACCTTTAACATCCACTTTTCCATCTTTTGTCACTCCCAAATAGTTTTTCTTCCTTTGACTCAAAACAACGTATCGGTACTCTTTGTCAATTTCTAGATCAACTCCGTGTTCTTTTTTGGCATCCTTGATCACTTTTTCAATCTGTTCTTCTGTTGTATTTTTTAGGAAGAGCGAATCTGTGTCTCCATACAAAACTACTATTTCATATTGTTCACATTTTTTTATTGTCTCAAGAATGGTATGTCGACCAATCGCAGTTGTAGCTTCGGCTGCAGGCAAAAAGTATAATGGAAAAATTTCAGCACCCATAACACCGTAGCTTGCATTTAGGATGACTTTGAGTGCTTGACTTACAACTTGATATTGTTGACGCTGTTCTTCTGTGAGTGATTCTTTTTTTGAAAGGCTTTTGTAGTAATTAACTCTAAGATCTCTCAACGATCCGATGATAATTGATTCGATACCATTCTTTTTAGTACATATCCAATGATTGGTATCTGGGATTTTATTGCTTTTACATTCCTCATGTGCACATCTTACGGTTTCATAAGAGAGATTCCTTACCTTGATTATGCTTGGGTATAGGCTTGCAAAATCCATGACTGTGACATTAAAATGGATGCCTTCCTTTGGGTCAACAACTAGTCCTCCCCGATATTTTTTGTCTTTAATTACGGCATCAGATGCAACTCCTGCAGTTCTTCTTTCCAATTCTTCTCTTTTTGGGATTAGAGCATTGCGTTTTCTGTGTTCATAATACAATAAACTTCGAATCCACTGTGAAACTCCCATTCTTGCAATGTCGTCTATTGGCATTCTGCCAATTCTGGAAATGACAATTAGCAGTTTCATCAACAAGTCGTTATTGAAACTTGTTAGTTTGTATGTCAGCAAAGCATCGTTGTAACAATAATTTGCTGTCTGGTAGAGATTTAATTGATCCAAGGGAATCCCATAATCGATCTTTTCTTCACCGAGCAATGCCTTTGATACGCTGTTTAGGGAAAAGTCATTGTATTTGTGACTAAATGCATAGATTTGAAATGAGCGATTAGATAGTGTTCTGTAAAGGTCTAGATGAACACCGTGTTTTAGGGTTGCTGAATCCCTCATCATGTATAATGGATTTTCTGAAGTTTTTATCCCTAACCTTTCTGCGCGATTGTACAGATAGGGCATGTCAAATTCGTCTCCATTGAAAGTAATTACAAATGGATACTCTTGCATTAAACTAAATGCGTCCTGAATCATGTCCTTTTCTTTATCTTCATCATAAAACACTACCTCAACGTCGTGATCTAACTCGTTGTTGCCCTCATCAACATCTTTTTGTCGCAAGACAAAAATCTTTTTTAAATTATTTGTCCCTTCAAAACCAATCGCAGTTACTTTTCTTTCTGCAACTTTAGGATCAGGTATCCTTCCAATCTCTGCTTCTACTTCAATGTCTAAACTTAGCCTCTTAATTTTTGGGATGGGTTGATTAAGTAGTTCTGCCCATTCATGTATGAATTGTTGGAATTGTTTTACATCGACCATCTCATCTTGGGATACTTTATCCCAAAGCAAGCTTTTTAGTGCCAGTTGCACTTCATCGGAAATTTCCATGTTGTATGGCTTGATTTTTCCATCTTTGATTTCATAATATTTTCCAACTATTAAAGAACGGTCGTAAAGATAATTTTCATAATACTTGATGTCTGCCTCCCATGCTTCTATGATATTTCGAATACTTTTGTCAGTGCTAGTTCCTCCTATGGCAAGAGGGTCTGAAACAACAATTTTTGAGACCTTGATTTCTTCGTCTTTGAGCAAGTCAAATTTATTTTCAGACTTTATTTCAAGTACATCGTCTCTGTCCTTTAGAAAATCTAATTCTTCTGGATTAAGCTTTGAATAACAATATGGTTTGTGTCCAGTATTGTCGTGCCACAGAATAATTTTTTGTTCTTTTGATTCATAGAATTTCAAAAAAGCAGATTTAGTTTGATTATCGTAGGTAGCCGATACAAGAAGTGATGGTGGCATTGAATCTGCGTTTTCGTTGAGTGTTGACATTTAATTCACGTAGAAATTACTTTGTTCTTGTTAATATCAATCAGTTTTTTTGCCCATTTTTGGATTTTGTTCCTATCCAAAGTAATTACTTCAACGCCTGCCTCTTTAATTAAATCAAAATCCGTTTCTGGGTAATTATCCAAACATACGAATTTTCTTATTCCGATGGTTATTGCCATCTTAGTACATTCTAAACAAGGAACAAATGTGGTGTATAGGATTGCTCCTTTTATCCCTGCCTCTATTCCCAAAATTGCACAGTGCATAATCGCATTAGCTTCGGCATGATTACAAAGACATCTTTCTAATGAACTTCCGGATTCGATCTTTCCCTCCATTCTTAACTGGCATCTCTTACACCCTCCTTCAAAACAATTTGTTATTCCAGGAGGAGTACCATTGTATCCAGTTGCTAATTGTCTATGGTTACGAACAATGACTGCGCCAACATGTCTTGTAAGACAATTAGACCGTAATTTAGCTAGCTCTGCCTGTAACATAAAATATTCATCCCATGAGGGTCTTTCAAAAGAGCTACTCACAATTGATATTTCTGACCCTACAATATATGGATTGGTAGATTGGCCCTGATCTGTCCATTTATTACGATCAGAACTTTATCGGTATGATTGGGTCTGAAATAATTACACTATACACTCTATAGTATCGATATATCTGCTTGCTATGTTCCGTAATTGTTTAGTTCTTTTTCTTAACGTAACCGTACTAGTATCACTAATTTTCGAAAGTTTTCCATAGGTAATATCTTCGCCATTTCCAGCACAAGCCAGATACAATGCAGCGCCTGCCAATCCAACTGGGTTTTTCCCAACCGTAGCTCCGGACTTTTTTGCATCATAAAGTATCTTCCATGTTATGCGTTTTGATTTTTCACTTGCATTCACCCTATTTGCAATTTTACTTACATAATCAATCGAGTTGGTCGGCTCTAAGTTAAGCTTTATTTTCTTAACCAGTTGTCTGTAGCTTCTTGACAATGCTTTTCGTGTAATGTTTGCGCTACTTGCTATCTCATCTAGGCTTCTCGGAGTATCCGTTTCTCTGCATGCAGCATATAACGATGATGCCAGCATTTCTGGGATCGATCTGCCTCTGATTAGGTTTTTTTCTACTGCCTTTCTGTAAATATATGCGGTCTTTTCTGACAAGTAATCCGACAGTCCTAAATGAGTTTTTAAAGAATCAAGAAGTGAAAACGCCTTAACAAAATTTCGATCTCTTGTTTTTCTTTTACTTCTGTTATCCCACGTACGCAAACGACTGAACCTCATCTTTTGTTTATTAGATAATTCATGTCCTGAGGCATCGCGGTTTGTTTGTGAAATTGTAGCAGACAGGCCCATGTCATATATTGACATTTTAGCTGGACTGCCAGTTCTTGTTCTGTTCATGTATTGCTCTTTTGTAAAACTACGTCTGTCATTTTGTGTATCAGCTATCTTGTCAGCTAAAACCAAACCGCAATTACCACACAGAATCTCGCCTCTTATCTCATCAGTTATCAGTGGGTTCTCATCTACAGCTTGTTCAACACATTTGTGCTCTAGAAATTGTTGCAAGACCATGTATCTGATTTTGATTCAGATATGATAACTTCTCATCAGCTTGTTTTGTTAAAATCAGCTTGGTTTTTAATAAAACAACTTTATTTGCCACTTACAAATCTCTTTAGAAGCTTAGTTTCAATGTTTCAGCTTAAAACAGCATATAATCTTCATTAGTGAATCCTAACTATGGAAAGTTTATTGGGACCAAAGGGTGACTACGTGAGAACAGAAGAAAACGTAAAAGAATTTTTGAGGTCTTTGTCGGATGAAGAGTTAAAAAACTATTATGAAAATATAGAACTGACTAGTTTTCCAATTCTTTTGGCGCGAGAATATCGCAATCGCCTCTCTGACAATTCATTTAAAAGAAGAACTAACTCAAAAAAGTCAAGATCTAGAGGCTAATCTCTATTTATTTTGTTTATGAAATATTAGCTTGTAGCTTAGTGAATACTAAACCATAAAATCAATTATCTAATAAATATCACAAGTATGAGGAATGACTGAATATATTGAAAAAAAGTATGTCCAAAAAAATACGGTAGAAAGAAGGGATTACCAAGTAAACCTAGCAGCTAAGGCAACTAAGGAAAACTGTATAGTTGTTTTACCTACTGGGTTAGGAAAAACGACAATTGCATTGCAGGTTATTGCAGAATTTCTCTCCAAAACAGCTGGTGCTATTTTGTTTTTAGCTCCTACTAGGGTTCTAGTTAATCAACACTTTGAATTTTTGAAAAATAACGTGACAATAGAGGATATTGCCTTGATTACTGGCGAGGATCCTTTGCCTAAGCGCATCAAATTATGGCAAAACAGCATAATCTGCGCTACACCAGAAATTACTAAAAATGATTTGGAACGAAAAATCTTTTCTTCAGAACAATTCTCCTTGGTTATTTTTGATGAAGCTCACAGAACCATTGGGGATTATGCGTATTCTGTTATAGCTGACTGTTTTGCAAATACTAGTGCAAGAATTCTTGGGATGACTGCCACCTTGCCAAGCGAGAAAGAAAAAGCCACCCAAATCATGACCAAATTAAGGATATCTGCAATAGCAGAAAGAACTGAAGACAGTGAGGATGTAAAACCATACATTCAGGAAACAAACGCTGAATGGATTTGGGTGGATCTACCTTTAGAGTTAAAATCAATTCAAACACTCCTCAAGTTGGCACTAGAAGAAAGGTATGGCACTCTTAGAAGATGTGGATTAAATTTAGGTGATGGAAGATCATTATCTGAACTCTTAAGAATCCGACAATTTGTCATTACTCAAAATCGAAGAGCTGCAAAACCACTTTTTACAGCAATTAGGATTCATTATGCATTAAATATACTTGAAGCACATGGTGTTATTCCGTTTCTGAAGTTTTGCGAAAGAACAAAGGCAAAAAAAGGTGCTGGAATAAAGGAGTTGTTTGAAGTTGATCCAAATTTTACTAGAGCTGTGCAGTTAGCAAAATCTGCACAAGATAAGGGTATTGAACACTCTAAAATATCAAAACTCAAAGAAATTCTCAAATCAATTAATGGAAAGGTATTGATATTTTCTAGCTATAGGGATTCTGTTGATCTGATTTATGGTAAATTATCTGAGGAGGGATTTCCCTCTGGAATACTTATTGGAAAAGCAGGAACGACTGGTCTAAAACAAAAAAAACAGGTAGAGGCAGTACAAAAATTCCGCGATGGTGATTATCGAATCCTTATAGCCACAAGGGTTGGAGAAGAAGGTTTGGATATATCTGAAGTAAATCATGTAATCTTTTATGATAACGTGCCAAGTTCAATTAGATATGTCCAACGAAGAGGAAGAACTGGGAGAAGGGATATTGGAAAGCTAATTGTTCTGATTGCCAAGAATACCATTGATGAGACATATTATTGGATTGGAAAAAGAAAGGTTAAATCTGCAAAGTCGATGGGAGAGAAATTGACAAAAATGTTAGAAAACCAAAATGCTGATAAAAAATCAGGTTTAGATTCTTATTTTTGAGACAACTACGCTTGTCTTTTTATAATGTGATAACCAAATTCTGTTTTTACTGGTTCAGAAACTTGACCTACTTGTAACTTGAAAGCAACATCCTCAAATGGTTTTACCATCATTCCTTTGCTAAAATAGCCTAGATTTCCTTCCTTTTTTGCACTTGGCCTATCAAGTGATATCTCTTTAGCAATTTTTCCAAACTTTTCGCCATTTTTTAAACGGTCTAATACAGCTAGAGCATCTTTTTGTTTTTCAACTAGTATGTGGGAGCATTTTATTTTCTGAGACATTAATATTAAAAAAATCATCCAACCATAAAAATTGAACCTAGGACTTTATACTATGCATTTTGTAAGATAAATCATATCAATCCATTTCGTTGACCATTTAGAATTTGGATAGAATGTATATTGAAATTAAAGCCTAGATTCCCCACGAAATTTTTGTCTTTGGTATTATTTTGATAAACGGTGCTTCATTTTCTTCCCACGGATCACTTCGTACCCATTGGAATTTATCAAAGAATTTTTTAAAAATTAACCTAAATTCCTTACCTTGTTCAATAATTTCAGATTTACCTTGAACTAAGATTGCTCTGTGGTTATTAGGATCATAGATGTCAATGCTTAGTGCAACATTTGAATTTTCTAGTATGTTTTTGTAGCTTCTTGTTTCATAATCAGTTGCTATATAGATATGCCCCTCTGTGAATAAAAAAGAGACCGGCTTTACATGTGGGATGTTGCTATGAGATGTTGCAAACCTGCATTCTTCCAAACTCTCGATGAATCTTTTTTCATCATCTGAAAAATTAATCATTTGAAGATCTTGTCGCGAATATCATCGACGTTTTTGTATATTATCTCTCTAATTTTTAATTGGTCTTCTTCTGTTGGAATGCCTTTCTGTGTTGTGATCAATGCACTACTCATTCCAAACGCCATACCAATAATCATGCCATATACGAATTCTTTTGCGTCTTCAATCTTTAGTAATTCTTTATTTTTTTCGATGTTTTCCATGTGATCTGGAATGGTTGATATTGCTCCATTCAAGGTTTGATTAATTAACATCTCCAGTTGTTCATCTTCACTCATATAACAAACAATTTTTTTATCAGTAATAAATTTGCGCCTAAGACTTTTAATCCAGAATCAAGTTTTGTAATTACATGTTTTCATATTTCACTATAAATGAAGCAAATGAAATTCTTCCTACAGTTATAAAAAAATTTGAGTATGCTGTATCGTGCAAAAACGAAATCTCAAAGATAGAACAACAATTACAGCTTACTGTTTCTACTACCAATAGTTTTGAAGAATATGTTACTATGAAGCGAAAACTAAATTCTGTGATAACAAAGTTTTATCGATCAATAGAGGATTTGGAAAATACCGGCGCTGTAATTAAGAGTCTGGATCAAGGACTGTTGGATTTTCCTTCAAAGAGATTCGAAGAAGAAGTCTGGTTATGTTGGAAATACGGAGAAAAAGAAATAAAGTTTTGGCATGACAAGGATTCTGGATTTATGGGTAGAAAACCAATTGAAGTAAGTGACGAGTCTCTGGTATAGAATCTAATGATTTTTTCTAACAAAATTTTTAACATCCAGGGCACTTAGCGGTTGAGCGTTATCCCATAACACCTCACAAAGGGTATAGATGTTATCTATCATCTCAGAGGAATTGGTACATAGAGAAAAATCTGAATCCGTGTTGGTTGTTTTTTGATTAGTTAACGAAGAATCGGACATTATCATTTGTTTGGTTTTTTGTACTACAATTCTACCTTTTGATGGAAGTTTGCTGATTTTTGTTTCAGTAGCACTAAACCGTTTAACAAAATGAGCTAATTTTGGATCATCAAGTTCTACTAAGAGTCTTACTTTGCCACCCTTCTTTTCGCATGCTATAATCTTTTCAGGAATTGCACTATGATACATTCTGGATACATCTTGAAGAGTTGTTGCAATGTATACTGTATCAGAAGAATTTTCAATCAGCTGTGCAATATCTGCGAATATGTTTGACTTTCCCTGTACCACTCGGAAAGTTGGAAAGTTGGTTGTCTGATTGGATGAGATTTCATCATTAATTCTATCTACTACTTCTTCTCCTATTTTTTTTATTTTTTTTATCTCGTCTTCTTTTTTACGTAATGAAATTTTTAATGCTTCTTGTGGTTTTACAGGAATACATAATTTCGGGCTAGACAATGTTGTTGAAACAATATTCATGTTAACTAGTTTGTCTACCGTTCTATACATTCTTGCCCTGTCTAAATCTAGCTCTTTTGCTAACGCACTAGCTGTAATTGGACCTGTGCGAAGCAAATTTAGGTAAATTTTTGCCTCAAGATCATCTAAATCTAAAATCTCTGCTAATTCAGTTGTTAACCAATTGACATGGTCTTGAAAGGACATCATATGTATTCTTGCTGCCTCCTCAACTGATTCAATCCAATCTGTCTTTGGCTTATCGCATTTAGTATTTGCGTCATAATTATCAGTCGGTTTTGATTACAAGAAGAGTCAAAGATTTTCTTCATACCTATGATGTCATCAATTAAAAGAAAAACTCGTGTCAGTTAGATAAGTTAATGACAACTATACTATATTGAAGGAAATGATTGCTACCACGACCATTACTATAACGTGTTTTGTTCCCGCTACATACGAACCAGAACCAATCTTTCCAGCAGCAAGACCACCAAACACAGCTTCAATAATTGCCATGTTAAATAAAGCCGATTCTAATTGAGAGATATCCATCTCTGCCAAAGAGCTAAATAGACCACCTTCATTTGCAGCCTCGGTGTTAAGTAGGCCTTCTTGAACTTTTTCTATTTCCGCAAAGAAACTTGTTGTAAGCAGAACGGCTACTGCTAAAAAAACAACAAATGAAATGTAAATTGTATATGTGTATGGCTGTAAAGCAGATTTTCTACTTTTTTCAATATTTTGCATTTCAGATACGTGTTTTTGAATCATCTCCAAATTTTCAATCACATCCCCTCCTATTTTTAAAGCCATTTCAAGTAGAACTGCGACTCGTCGTGATACTCTTGTTCCAGTCCTCTTTGCAAAATTCTCAAACGAGTCTTCAATTGGTATCCCCCAACTAATATTTGCATTAAGGTTTTTTAGTTCAGGACTAAGAGATCCGAGATTTCTTTCTGAAGCTTGTTCTATTGCTCTAATTAAATTTGAACCACTTTGCACTGAGCTTACTAAAGCTAACAAAAAAATAGGAAGATTCCTGTCAATACTGTCTTTTCTTTGAATTTCTTTTAGTTGGTGAATTGTAACAGGTACCACACCCACCAAAATCCCAAAAATAATTCCAATCTCTTTTACTGCCACAGATTGCGAAAACTCTGCGACATTCAAACTAATTATAATAATTGATATCGAAGCAATCACTGAAAATACTGCTGTTTTAAATTTATCATTTTTCCATATTGGTTTTTTTGGTTCTATTTCGATTGATTCTTTTACAGACTTTTGCATATGGTTTACCTCTTTGGAACCATTGTGTCCATCATTATCAACATTAGAACACCGCTTAAGGGTATGACTGCAAACGTTAGTATGTTCATCAAAGTGATCAAGTCAAATCCTGCAAGACTTGGACTCATAATTGCCATAATTGACAACATTATTACTGCGAGAAGAGGAAACACAATTAGTAGAATGGTGTAAATCTCTGCTACTGTTCCTAGAGATTCAGTAGTTTTTTTGAGAAGATTTTTTTTCTCTTCTAATTGTACTTTAGCAGTGGCGTTAAAATATTCCTTAAGGTCCCCTCCAGATTGAACTGTAACAATTGCTCCTTCCAGTAGCTCTGAATAGGGGCCAGAAGGAGATCGATGTATCAAATCCTTTATCGCTGTTATCAAATCCATGCCTAAAATTTCAATATTTCGTGTGATAAAACGCGCATCTTTTACTATTTCTTCTTCAGTCTCTTCCTTGGCGATTGCTTTGAATATTCCCTCTAATGTTAAACCACTAGAAGCTAATGTTGACATGTATCCAATAAAATGCGGTATCTCTTCAGCAAGTTTTGAGGCTCTTGTTTTTACTTTTAATTTCGGAATTAGCTGTAAAATTCCAAATGTCATAGCCATTAAAGATAATCCTGAAATTACTGGTACAAGATATGATATGATTTCTGGTTGAATTACAATCAGTTGTGTTGAAATAAACCCAATGATTCCTCCACAAAAACCTGCAATTATACTAAAGAAAACCATGCTTGAAACATAAACCTCAAAAGGAATTGGCATCATAGCTTGCTTAATGGATTTTTCTAATGTCTTTAGCTTAGGATAAAGTGACTTCAAATGATCATTAAGAAGCTTGTAGCTGAAAATATGAACTGTACCTACAGATTCTTTCTGACTTTTGGACATTGGTCTAGTTAGCGACATATTATATCTCTAATCTTTTCCTCTCATAGAATCTTTCAGGATTTGAATAGTATTCCATAATGTTTTTGGTAACTTCTTTGTGATCTCGGATATTGTTTCTTTCCATCCATTCTAATGCCAGTTTTCGTTTTGTCAATTCATAATTGATTTTTTCATCAGTCTCTCCATCTCTTTCTTTGATTTTATCAAAAATTATACTTCTGCCTGCAAACTCATGAATGTCGTTTTTTGGGTTCCACTTGAAGACGTCATGAGTAATTATTTCACCTGTTCTGTCATCAATTTTCTCAATCTCAGAAACTTGAATGATTCTTCGTACTGATCTGTTTTCGAACCTAAGTTTTAGTTGTAGGGTAATTACATCTAGGCTGTTTGATATTAACGATTTAGGCACATCCATTGGTGAAGATGTGAGTCTGGTAAGAGTGGCTTCAACAGAATCTGCATGTATTGAGGAAAAACCTCCATGGCCAGTTGCCATAGCTTGGAATAGAGTATAAGCCTCCCTCCCTCTGGTCTCACCAACAATAATTATGTCTGGTCTTTGCCTAAGAGCAGCTCTGAGGAGGTCAAATTGATTAATTTCTCCGATCTGTGTGTCCGTAAAATTCTGCCTTGATACGGCAGGTATCCAATTTTCATGCGGTAAGTTCAATTCTTGTGTGTCTTCTATACTAACTACCTTCTGACCTGGCATGATAAATGAAGCCAAGGCGTTTAGTGTTGTTGTTTTTCCACTTGCCGTTCCACCGGCAATCAACATTGTTGTCCGTTTTTCTGCTAAATACCACATAAATGACGCAATATCAAGTGAAACTGTTCCAAATTTTATTAAATCAATAATTGTTATAGGATCTGCCCTAAATCGTCTAATAGTAAATGTACTACCTCTTTTTGTGATTTCATGTCCTAGTGTAAGATTTATCCTACTGCCATCCGGCAAAGAAGCATCAATAATGGGATCTGCCATTGATACATGCTTGCCACAAATGTAGGCTAGTTTCCTTGAAAAATTGTTTAATTCCTTATCTTTCTCAAAAATTATGTTTGTTGGAATTGATTCATATTCTCTGTGCCAAACGTAAATTGGTATATTAGTTCCATCACAACTTATCTCCTCTATCATGTGATCTCTCATCAGGGGCTCGATTTTCCCTAAATGAACAAAATCTCTTACTGCATAATAATTGATTTTTGCTATATTCTTAGGTGGAATCTTTAATCTGTATTGTTTAATCATTTTTGAAATTTTTATCTTTAATCTACGCTCTGCATCTTTTTTAGATTTGATTTCATTTAGTGAAACGGAAAGTTCGGTCATTAGGAGTTTTCTGATTATATCAAATGCCTTTTGTTCATTTTCAGATAGAGTTGGTTCTATTATTTGGTATCTTAACCCTCCTTTGGAATTAGGATCTTTTGTTATTCCAGCATGAATCTTTGCCCCATCAAATTCAAGTTCCGATAGGTCCATAAACTGCGTTGCAGTTTTTTCATTTAATCTGGGATTTGATTCGGCAGGATTTGTATTTTTATTGTTATTTTTTAGGTTGTTCCTTTCAATACCAAATTTGTTTTTGAAAATTTTTAGCCTCAAAATTAAGATTCTTTATATTTTCTAGGCGTTTTAACGCTTGTTCGTTCATATGAACACCCTTTTGCTTTTACCCCATTTTCATGAATAAAAGACCACCATGGTGAGAATATTGGTGTGTAATAGGAGGTAGTAATGTTCTTTAAAAAAAAATCAAACGTAGGAACAAGATTAGAAGAGTTACTAAAGGGAACCAAAAAAAACCCACTATCTAAGGTGGCTACATCTATTGATAATTGGCAACCAAAAAGTGATCAAAACATAAAACAAAAGATTAGTGAACATGATCCCAAAATATCAGAAAATAATACGCTTAAAGATAAAACTGAACTTCTTATTCATGAAATTCAAAAGCTTGCCGAACCTAAAATCAAACCATCTCTTGATTTCAGTGAAGGGTTACTAAACTATCCTTTTTTGTCTGTTATTGGAGGGTCACCATATGACATTGAATTTTTAGAAATGATGGTAAATGACGGTATATTAGAAAAACACTTGTTTGAAAAACTTGTGGTTTGTCCGTTACACGGAGATTCATTAGGAAACACCATTCATCTCTATTGCCCTTCATGTAATTCAAATGATGTAGCAAAATTAAACTTGTTTGAACATAAAAAATGTGGCTATATAGCTGATAGCAACAAATTTGGATTTTCAGAATCAGAAATTAATAACTGTCCCTCATGCAAAAAAGTGATAAAAAATTTTGAAAAAGAAATTCGAGTTCCTGCGATGTGGTATCAGTGCGAATCTTGTCATGAAAAGTTTGATAATGTTGTAACCAAGCTTTATTGTAGAAGGCATGATCATGATTTTGATTTAAACACAGCAAAAATTATGCCGTCTTATTATTATTCTCTGCAACTACATGAAACCAACGATTCAGGTGATTTTACTAACATTCTAAAATTGTTAGAACAGTCGTTGGATAATTTTGGCTTGGTAGTTAGAAAAAATTTTGCAATTACTGGTAAAAGCGAAAACCCTCATAAAATTCCGATTTATGTAGAAAACAAAATTACTAAAAAATCTGTTATAATATTTATAAAAATTAAATCAGAAATTATCGATGAATCTGATCTTAATCCTATTTTGATCACACTTCTAGATGTCAATCAACAAAATATCGTATTATTAACGAACCAACCCATTAAAGAACAAGCCTTAAAAATTGCTCGAGCCTACGGTGTTAAAATTTTTATCAACTCTGAAAACGATGTAACTATTTCTGAACTGGCCGAATTCATTACCAAAAAAGTTGGTGATAAACGGTGAAAATCAAGTATTACAAGAAACGCCGTGGCATAAGCCAAGTTATGGGAAATCTAGTCGTATTAGGAATTGTAAGTTCCATAGGATCTGTAATATTATTTCATGGTCTAGATGAAATTAACGCATTCAGTTATGACTTGAGTTTTCACGATTCGACTCGAAACGATGGGCTGCGTGAAGATATTGTTTTTGAACATATCTACTTTAAACCTGGATCTGATGATGTAGAAATTAGTCTTCTTAATGTTGGCTCAATTGATTCTACACTTGATAGAATTACCATTGTTAAATCAGATACTCAGGAAATAATTGTTGATCGAAAAGATGTAGGTTCCTTGGCATCCCCAGATGATTCGCTAATCACTATAAATGGTGAAAAGACAATTCTGATTACAACAACTGCTTTAGGAAGCTCAAATTGGGATGATCCATACTACGTTGACTCTGAATACAAAATTTCGTTAACAACTAGTCGTAATAACTTCTTTTCAACTGTGGCTGTTCCTTTTAACACTTGATGGGTGATAGAGCTGAATTGTGCAACACCAAAAATTTTTGCCATAAAAAGTCGCCGTGGGGTAACCGAAGTTATTAGTACTGTTTTACTTATGATGATTACCGTCGCAGGTTCTGCAATACTGGCTTACTTTATGAATGACGCATTCGTATCTGACGCAGTTAGTAGTATTTCTACATCTGATGTAAGTACAAAGTCTATTCAATTATTGGCATATGATACTAGGGATTCTTCTAATTTATTGCAAATGGGTGTTTTAGATAATAGCAATACTGCAAGTAATAATGTTCTGTGCGGAGTCACATGCAAGGATAATCTTAACAAAATTCCATCTAATACTGGAACTGAATTTATTGTTTTGAGGATCAAAAATAACAGCATAGATCCAATATTTTTAGGTCAAGTTATAGTTAACAATGTTGGCCATTCTTGGGATCCTAATACAAAAGACGTCGAATTAGATGGAACTAGTGATGATGTTTCTGGAGTGGGAAAATATCCATCAGATGGGATGTTTTCTGTTATCCCATCTGATTCATCGTTATTACATCAGCGCAAAAATGAAATCAAAAATGGTGAAATTGCAAATATAATTATCAAATTAGGACCTGATGATTCTGATATTAATCTTAATGATGGATTACGAATTTTGCTTGATATCGGAACGGTACAGTTTGTAGAGTTTGTGATTGAAAGTGGTGATGCTAAATGATCAAACATAAACCACGTTTACGAATTGGAAAACGAAAAGGAATCTCTACAGTAGTTGGTGCTTTGTTTTTTACTGTTTTAATGATCGCGGGTTTTTCTGCACTTGCACTTGCATTAGATGCACAAACGAATATAGTCAACACACAAAGAATGATTTCAGAAACCCAATTAAAAAAACAACAAGAAAGGTACAGTGTAGGCGCAACTACCGATGACAATAATATACTGGAGGTTTTTGTTAACAATAACGGTCAGAATCCTGTTGAGATAGCAAGTATATGGATAATCAACAAAACCTTGCCTGATCAACCTAATCAACGGTTTAGTATACCTTCTGACACAGCCTATGTTTCTGGAGGGTCTAGTTCTGATATTCTTTCCTCTCTCCCACTGACAATAACTCCTGACACGTATGACATTAAGGTTGTTTCAACATATGGTACTATCGAAAAATCAGAATTAGTGGTTAATGATGGTACATCAAGTAATTTGTTAAGATCTCAAATTTTTACTGTACCTCCTGATGTAATTTCAGGACAAAATGTAACAATAGCTATGTTGGTAACTAACACTGCTGATTTTCCAATAGAGTCAGTTTCTCCAGCAGCTAATCCGCCATTTACTAACAAGCCCTCTTTTATTGAATCCTCGCAAATGACTTCACCAACTTCAGTTAATCTTGATCCAAAAGAAACCATATTATTCAAATGGAATGCTCAGATTTCAGGTCCCCTTGGAACCAACATGAATTTTACTAATTATGCTACTGGGGTAGCACCAGAATCTGGCATGGTGGTAGAGAGTGTAAATTCAACAGATTCAGTTACGCTACAGATTGATGGAGGGGATGATGGTACTCTAATTTCTCTTTCTAAGGATTTGTTAAATAGGCCAGAAATCTTTGCATTAATTCCATCCCCACAAGGTGATTCTTCCTCTCAAGCATTATGGGGTATCAATGTTGTTAATCCTACAAACGCAACTATGGAGGTTAGTAAAGTGGTGATAACTGCTTTTGCACCTGGTGCAAATAACAATGATAAGATTTTTGGAAGTCCCTGTAATCCCACAAACATTTTCCCTAGTACTGGTTATAACAACTGGGAATGTCCTAGTGAAAATATCATAATGTGGAAAAACCAAACACAACCTATTATATTGGATCCCTTTTCCACTCAATCATTTCTAACAAAAGTAGATATTGGAAGTTTATCTGGGACAACATCGCAGGAATCAGTTATAGTACAACCTTCTGTGTTTACTACTCTAGGTTCCTTTGGAAAAGCAGATTACCAAACCACAATGTATGATACATCTGATTCAATTGTAAATGTCTATCTCTCGGATGTTGTCGATTCCAGAAACATTTCTGATATTAGATCTGATAGGATTGGAATATCGCCTAATAGTTTGGAAACCTTTAATGTTGTATTGGCAGATTTAGATAGTGAAAGTTTAACTAAAATAAAAACCGGAGCTAAACTAATCATAAACATTCCTAGGGGGTGGAAAGACGTATCAATAACTGGGAATAGCGGATTTGTAGATAATCCTCCAACATCTCCTATAATTAATGAATTTGGTGATGGTTCTACTCAAATTGTTGCTGAAATATCTGGAGTGTTAGGTGACACGATAAACACAGCAACAATAACGTTTGAGGCTAGAGCACCTTCAATTTCTAAAGATCAAATGTATGTTATGTATGTTTTAGCTGATGGAGAAACTGATCATGAGTCTGATGTGTTTTCTATTGGTCCTTTAGCAGAAATATTGCTTCATGTCGATGCGCCATAAAATATATTTTCTAAATCAACTATATACCAAATTGTAGTTCAAATTGAACACAAACTCCCTTAACATCTAATCTGTCGGTTCAAAGGTTAGAAATGACACATAAACTGTCAATAGAAAGAAAGCTGACTGCACGAAAAGCCGTTGCNNTCTCAAGGATTCTTTAGTTCTGCTCAAATCAGTGGTACTCCTCAAATTGAATCATTAGAGATTAACGGTTATGATGCAAGAGACGTAGCTACCCTTAACCTACATAGCGGTGAAGCTACAGGTGTTCTAGATGGTGCTGCAAATGATGGATTGGTCCCAACTGAAAGACTTATGGTTTATGTCCAAAATCAGGGTGTATCTAAAGTGACACTAACAGAAGTTAGATTGGCTGGTTCGGTTTACACATATGCCAATTCAGGTGGAGCTACTTTGTTAGATGACTTCAGCGTGACCACACTCATTGATCGGGGCGGATTCGTTATAGCAACTGGAATAGACGCTACTTCCTCAGACGCAGAACTAAGTACAGCACAAAATGCCGAAATTGAACCAGGTCAAACTGCTACAATAGTTCTGGAACTCGATGAAACACTAAAGGAAGGGCGTGATGCACAAATCAAGCTAACAACCGCCAATGGTGCAGTATTCGTAGGAACAGTTGTGGCAGGTCAGCAGAGTGGATAATTCCACATTTCTTTTCTTTTTATGGAGAAAAAAATGAAACTAAAAAAATTTACACTAGTCTTTTTGTTCTTTATGATCATTGCCGTTGCGTATATGCCTACCGTAAATGGTCAAAACCTTACTAACTTTTCGAATCTTTCAATAAAACTTGCTTTATCTCCACCACATGTTGAAGGAGGTCAAGCTACTCATCCCATAGGGTATGTTTACATTTTGAACAGCAATGGAGTCCCAATAACACTATCTGATGATATTCGAATAATTCTGGATTCGGAGAATCCTGACATTGCAACCGTGCCAAATTCAGTTGTGTTGCCTGCAAATACGCCATTTGTCAATTTTGATGTCAATACAGGAGCAATTTCTGGAGAAACTACAATTTCGGCGTCTTTTGATGGAAAAACTTCTTTTCAAAAATTTCGTGTAGGTGTAAACGAAAGTTATCTTCCTGACGATGTCATTCTAAAACTCAACCTTCCAACTAATGATATGCATGTCAATTCCATTATGCCATTTTCTGTTTATCTTAAAACTCCAGATGGTCATGTTTTGCGTGCACCACACGATATTAAAATAAACTTAGACTATGAAGACTCCCTTGCTAGCCCAAATAAGGATACTTTAACAATTAAAAACGGAGAATATTATTCGTGGGGTACAATTGAAACAAACCAAAAAGTTGGAAATACATTTCTTAGAGCTATACAAGCTGAAAATGACCTTGACACAGCTGAAAGTATAAGGATTTCATCTACTCTGCCCTCGTCATTATCTATTTCTGTATTTCCGAAATACATTACAGCTGAAGTGGATAGAACTGTAGATATTTTTGTAAGTCTATTGGATTCTGAAGGCAATCCAACTGTAACACCAAAGGACATTCCATTAAAATTCTTCTCAAACAATCAAAATTACGTTGGCGATGATTTAGATGAAAGCACTAAAGAAAATAAACCTGTTATAAAAAAAGGTGAATTTGGTTATCACCTCCACCAAGAGCTAGATTTACTTGATTTTGTTAGTAACGATATAATGATAGGTGTAAGCGCAGAGGGTTACGGAGTAGATACTGATACATTTTCTACTGTTGGAGAGAGTTTTTCAGTTGATAATGAAAAACTTGGAGAAAAACAAGTGAAAGTGTTTGGATTAGATAGAATTCCAAGCGATGCTACATCAATAATTGTTTATCAAATGAATACAATTGAAGAAGACGATGATGACTCCGATGAAGTAACTCTAGATGAAAATGGAAATGATGTTGAAACAAATTCCGATACTGACTCTGATGATATTCTGATACAGTCAATAGATGATTTAGACGATGATGAGCTATACCCCATACAGGCCAATTCAAACTATTATCCGGATGGGCATATACAGCTATTGGAAGTGGTTTCGGGCAATAATGAATTAATTCAAATACAAGATGAAGGAAAAATTAAAAGCTCGTATTCTTATGGAACTGCCAAAATTTCCAGTGGAAAACATAGTGGCCAATCTTTAGTTTCTGCAACAATTAAAGGAATAGGATCAGATTCACTTCTTACAGAAGTAGTAAATTCACTTGAGCAACAAAAGATGCTGGTTTTTTCACCAACTGGCGAGGATACTATTTTATTTGATCGTGATGGTTACTTTGATGTATTTCTGGTCTCACTTGATAGTGATGATAGACCAAAAATGATGGAACAGAATTCTAAATATCTTATTACCCCAACTAATGGACTATTAAAAATTGAAAAAGGTAATTCGTTTGCATTTGGTACACTACGCAGTGATTCGTTTGATATCGATGAAGGTGTTGAAGTTGATCTTACGGTTGTGCCAATTGGTGAAAGTGCAGACTTGGACTTGGAATCTACGAAGACCTTTGTAGCTCAACCATCCTCTAAGCTGGTTTTAACAATGCCTATGAAAAATCTTAATGTAAGAAATGATGGTCATGTGGGAATAGTTCAATTGGTTGACCTGCAGGGAAAACCAATGCCTGTTTCAAAACCAATAAACACAAAGATATCTTCTTCCGATGAAAATGTTGTTTTAACTTTTAATGATGCAACAATTCCAACAGGTAAATCATACAACACATTTGAGATCACTACAACAGGCGAATTGGGAAAATCTACTGTTTTAGCTAGTGCAAAGGGGGTGATTGGCGCAGGTACAGGTATTGAAACTTCTACTTCTTTAACAAAATTAAAAATATACACGGGAGGATTTGCAGAAAAAATTCCAGTAAATAAACCATATGAAGTCAAATTATACATTGATGATGAAAATGCAGAAACCATTGAGGGAGCATTAGTTAAAATTATTGCAAATGAAAGCGCAGTTGTTACTCCTGAGGAAGTAAAAACTGCTCCTGACGGTAGTGCTATTTTTAATATCAAACCGCTGGAGGGTCCAAAAATTTCTTTTGACATATTAGCTACTGCAGAAGGTTATGTTGATGATAAAGAAACAATTACCTTGCCTGTGGATTCACCAGATGAATCAATTTCTTTTGCAGAACTAGAATTTCCAGAATGGGTTGTTTACATTGCAATTTCAGCCTTAATTATGGTCGCAGTATTAGTTGTTTTATTCCTTAGAAAATCTAGAGAGAATTGGGAGGAGGATTGGGAAGAGGAGGAAATTTAACCGGATTTAAGATACCAAAATCGATTGAGTCTGTCAGTTTGGCTACGTGTCATACGAGTACGTTTTCTCTTAGCTTCAGTAATTGCAGTTTCTGTTGGCCTATCCTTAAACTGGTGGGAAACTAGCTCTTTTGATCTGATTAATGCCATTTTTGTGATGGGCGGGGTTGTAGCGTTGCATGCAAGTATAGACTTGTTAAATGATTACTGGGATTTTAAACGTGGAATAGACACTAGAACTAAACGAACTAAATTTAGTGGCGGCACAGGTGTTTTGCCTGAGGGATTATTGAATCCTTTTTCTGTGTATAAAGCTGGTATGATTTTTTTGATTATTGGTTCTGTAATTGGAGTCTATCTTGTTCTTGTTAATGGATTAGTCATTGCAGTTTTGCTGACATTTGCTATAGTTTCTATCTACTTTTATTCAACAAAGATAGTTGATTCGGGTTTAGCTGAAGTATTTGTAACAATTAAAGGAATTGTAATTGTATTAGGAACATATTACATTCAAGCTGGTTTACTTACTACAAGTTCGTTATTGGCAGGTGTATCTGTGGGTGTTTTGTCTTCCTTTGTCTTGTTTATAACCTCGTTTCCAGATTATGATGCTGACAAATCAAGAGGACGAAAAACTTTGATTATTGTTCTGGGTAGAAAACTCTCAACTAACATTTATTGGATATTTCCTATCATTAATTATTGCATTATAGTGTTAGGAATTATGACCCAAAACTTTCCTAATCTATCAATAATTACTTTCGCAACAATACCTATTCTCATTCATGCAGGAAAAGAGTTGAAATCAGGTTATAACAATCTGGAAAAGCTAACAACGATAATGAAAAGTACTTTGTTGTTTAGTAGACTTACGGGCACTTTGCTTGTCTTGTCATTTTTATTTGCTAACCTTGTGACTTAGGATCAAATTTTCTAATGTTAGTACCATCAACTACAAATAAACCACTACCTTGGTTCGTTATTGGTTGAATGTGATTTAATAAAATAGCTATGGTAGCTTTATCGCCGTTAACCCCACTAGTTTGGAATTTTACTGAATGTGAACCATTTATAGAAATAGAATCTATATCTTCTGCACCTAAATGCATGTCCAGGTTCATTTTTAAGAAAACCTTTTTTCTGTTTAAGGCCAAAAGTTTCTCTGAAATTCCAATTACGTCTCCTTTTTTTACATCAAAAAATTTGTTGTTTAATTTCCTTTTAGCTAGAATGGGGTATAATGTTCTTCTAATTGTTGGTTTTATTTTGAAATGATCACAAATCATAGTTGCAGATTCTTCAAGACCAACATGGCCTAGACTAGTCTGATGACTTTTAAACTGGGTAATTCTTTTTCCAACAAACATTTTTTCTTGTAGTGCTTTTCTTCGTTTAGAAAGATCTACAGTTCTGGACACTTTGATAGATTTTACATCTAAGAAAAGATTTGAGAGTGATAATACAAGTGAGTCCATAAGATAACCTGGATTCACCCCAATTCCCAAGATTGGAATTTGATTTTTTACTGCTAAACGGTCAATTTTTTGAGCGATCTCATTGTTTTTCTTTGTGGGGTATACAAGCTCCTCACATGTAGACAGGATTGGTGACTTGTATCTTGCCAGATCTTTGAACTGCTCATATGCATCTGAGATTTTAGAAATTGTTGAGTGAATTATAACATCTGGTTTTGAATTTTTCAGTTCATTTTGAATTCTAAATTTAGTTTTAATCTTGAAGGGTTTTCCTGGATCTAATCCCTTTAGGGAGGGATTTTTATCTATAATTTGGAGGATTTTGAATCTATTATCTGGTAGAATTTCTTTACATATCTGTTTGCCAAGGCTACCAAATCCAACCTGAAGAACTCTTAGCTTCATTGATTTTGTTTGTATTTGACTAGTAAAATCCTTGTCTAATACGTTATGTATAATTGAGTCTCAGGGAGACTGATTATCTACACATAAATTTTGTAAAAGAATAGTATGGTTATGATATCTGGATGTGCATCTAAAGAGGGTACTTTGAAATTCTCTAATAAATTCAATGATAATTCACAAAATAATTTTCAACGTTTTGCAGATTTAACATTGTCAAATGTTGGACTTGGTACATATCTAGGCGATCCTGATGAGAGAACGGATTTATTAGTAGTTAATGCAGTAAAGAACTCTATATTTTCTGGCATTAATGTAATTGACACGGCCATAAATTACCGTGGACAACGATCTGAGCGCTCTATTGGAAAAGCCTTAACGGAATTGGTTGAAGAAGGAAAAACTAATCGTGATGAGATATTTGTATGTACAAAAAATGGTTACATAACCAATGATGCTGAAATTCAGGGTGACTTTTGGCAATATATAAACAAAGAGTATGTTCAAAAAGGAATCATAAATGCTGGAGATATCTCGTCTGGATATCACTGTATGACGATTCCTTACCTTGAGGATCAAATTGAAAGAAGTTTAAAAAACTTGAATTTGGATTGTATTGATTTAATGTATTTACATAATCCTGTAGAAGGACAAATACAGGATATCGAAAGAGATGAATTTAAAAAAAGACTAAAGTCAGTTTTTGAGCTTTATGAAAAAAAGAGACAAGAAGGAAAGATCAAGTATTATGGGCTGGCTACTTGGGAATGTTTTAGAACTGAAAAAGAAAATCCAATGTATTTTTCTTTAAAAGAAATTATTGAAGTAGCAAAAGATGTTGGAGGTGATGATCACGGATTCAGGTTTGTGCAGTTACCATTTAACATGTATTTTGATCAAGCTTATATGAAAAAAAATCAACCAGTTAATAATACTCTGGTTTCATTTCTAGAAGCTGCAAAAGAATTTGGGATTGGGGTTTTTACTAGTGTTCCATTCATGCAAGGAAGATTATTAGCATCTGGTGTAATGCCAGAATTTGGAAATTTAAGCCCTCCTCTACGTGCTTTGCAGTTTATTCGCTCTACCCCTGGTGTCTTGGCTCCTTTGGTTGGACAAAAATCTCAAGAACATCTAGAAGAAAATCTTAAAATTATGAATATAGATCCAATGAACGAAAATCAGTTTAGAGATCTAGTTAAAGAACTGACTTCTTAACCTATGACCATGTTGCATTGGTTAAACCTAATATGTAAGAATAATCTACTTTAAGATAACTTTTGGCCAGTCGAATCTATGATTATAACAAGATATGTGACGCAATCAAGAATTTGGATCATAAAATCAGGTTTGCAGGCATAATAAATGAACGAGGACGTTTAGTTGCTGGTGGAATGAAACAAGGGGTAAAAACACTAGAAAGTGAAAAAGATGATGAAATGCTTTTCATGGAATTAGCACTTAGAGTAAAGATGCGAAAAGAATTTGATAAGCAGCTTGGTCCAGTTAGGTTTGCACTTGCATCAAGAGAACGTGCGTTGGCTATGAGTTTTCCAATAAACGAAGACATTCTTTATGTCGCATCTGAGCCTGACTCAGATTATGCAAATTTACAAAAGCAAATCTCTGAAATAATAAAAAACAACTAGTTAAGCACCTATCTATAAATATAAACTAACAATCCACCTAGTTATGCCAATTGATCCTGTTTGCGGTATTGAATTAGATAAAGATCTAGCACTAGTTCAAGAGCATGATGGTAAAAATTATTACTTTTGTTGTAACGGGTGTAGAAGGATCTTTTTAAAGAAACCAAGAAAGTGGAAAAATAAAAACTAGATTGGAAACGCCCCACACATCCTGCAGAACTTGGAACCTTTTTGAATTGATTGTTTACAATATGGGCAGGTATGTTTTGCTTCTTGGGATTCAAGTTTTCCATACTTCTTGCGAAAAATCTCATAGTAGTATAGGGATTCTTTGGTACGAATTTTTACATTATCATTTAGCTCTATCTGTTTTATCCTCTCATAAAATGTAGCATTATCTAATAGATTATCAAATAGTGACACCAAACCTGTTGTTCCGGCCCCATCTTGCATGGGGGATTTTTGTCTCCAAATAATTTTGGAAGATATCTTGTCTTGAAAAATTTTTCTTAATAACAACTTTCCATAAGTTTTTCCATTTTTTTCACCTACAAGTTCTTTTTTGTCCAATTCGTTGGAAAAATCTATTATTTTTGAATCTAAAAACGGTGATTCAATTTTAATTCCAACTTTTTTTCCAATTTCAACTGATGGAAAGTGCATTATTTTCTTTATTCTGTCCAGATCAAATTTTAATTCTCTACTATCCTTCCTAAGAAGAAATGAATAACCTGCAAATAATTCATCAGCACCATCACCTGTAAGAATTGCTTTTTCACCGCTTTCTTTTATATTGATTAAAGCAAGATAAATTACAATATTATTTCGAATCTCAATATCGTTAAAATTCTCAAGTATTGTTATTACATTTTCAATGGCATCGAATAATTCATCTAGATCAACTTTTTTAATTTTTAGGGGGATTTTTAGATTCTTTGAAATTAATTGAGAATAAGTAAGATCTTTGGCTAAAAAATCCTCAGTAATTATTGTGATTCCACGTGTGATTTTTGTTTTCATCAAATAGGCAGAAATAGAACTATCTAATCCTCCTGATAATGCAACAGTTTTTGAATCAAAATTTTCTACTGATTTGAGTAATAAATTGTAAAGCCTATTTGCATGATCTTCCAATAATTGAAGTAATAATGTTGGTCATAATAGAGATTTACTAAAACAAGATAGGAGAATTTACTGGAATGAATAATTGATAAGTTGTACGATTTGATTATTAACAAACTCTTGATAATTTTTTCATGCATATTTTGTTGACAAAAATAATCTATTACTATTTGATCCTGAAACCAGATATTGAAAAAACTCTTCGATTTGTATCGTATTTTATAGGCATGTAATTTTCTATGGAAAACGCAAAATTTTAGGTGAAGCTAATTTAAAGTTAGTTTAGTATCTAGTTGGCATGCACTTCTGGTTAACTTTAAATCTAATTTGTTAGTACTTCTATTAATGTTACTTCCAGCAGAAATTGAATCAAAATCTCTTATTCCTGCATTAAGAGCTATTTTATCAAAAAAACTTGCAGTAGATCACAAAATTAGGGAAGATGAAATCTCAAGAATGTTAGGCGTTACTCAAGCTGCAGTAAGTAATTACATTAGAGGAACTCGTGGAGATCCCGAGCTGATAAAGAAACTCTTGTCTGATGAGCAAGTTGAAAAGTTAATTGATGAGCTAAGTGATAATCTTGCTTCCGATATGGCGTATACTCCTTCCAGCCTTTCTAAATTTATCGGACTGTGCAATTACATTAAATCGAGTTTACTTATATGTGATATTCATCACAAACTAGAATCTGATATTGACGAAAAAATTTGTAAGGAATGTGAAAATATGTTACTGAAAGGACCAGGCTCAGTCTACTAAACCTTCATTAAAATTATTTCAATAGTTGAAATCATACGTCCAAGCTCCTGCGTGCCAATTTCACTATCTACTGTAATATCTTCGGTTTTAGAATTGCCAGGAAGCATTTTTTCTGTGATTATATTGGCTACTGCAACAGCATTTGGGATAGAAAATCCCTTTGCCCTCAATTTAACGACTTTGTTTTTAGCTAATATTGATAAAACGTCAACTGCAGTTTGCATGACGGGAGTGTTACTGACAAAATAGGTGTATATGTCATCTTTTTTTTCTGATACTTCTGTTTTTATATCTTCCATAAGCATTAGTTAAAAACTTGCAAGTTCGAGTTCTTAAAAATTTTATCGATGATTGGTTCACTCGAAGTAATCAATTGGTATGTTTTGAAAATCTCCATTTGGCAAAACTCTTCTAATTACAATGGGGATCACTCTTTTTTCTAATTCATCCATTGCTATGTCCAATGACGTATTAGCTGTTTCTGGTATCGGTATAAACGGCGGTGCTCCCATAGATAGCTGCAAAGCCCTTGCACCCATAATTCTTGCTTTTTCAAATCTGGTAAGTGTTGGCGGACCTATTACAATCTTGCCTCTTTCTACTGGTATTTCTATTGGTTCATGTTTTTCATCGGTTTCTATAACATCTCTTTTCTCAATTTCTTTAATTCTCTTCTCAAGCTCTTCTTTTTCTTTCTCTGTTAATTCTTCCCTTTCAATGATTTTTTTGTACGTGTCAATTGCTTTGTTTAATCCAATGTTGACTTCTGGCTCTGCCTCAGTCTCTGATTCGGTAGTGCCTTCCTCTTTTTGTTCATCTATAAGTTCAGCTTCATTAGTATCTGGCAAGTAGTTAAAGTCTTAATCCCGGTTATATATTCCATTAATTTCATAAAATAAAGTTTAGATTTTTTCCAATACGTTGGACTATCTTCAATTTAGCTTATTTCGATCAAGACACTAACTATGGGCATATTATGAATTCTGTTAAAATATAATTATAGTACGAATAGACTAACCAAATTGGCATTTGACTCGGTCTCAAGAAAAAAACTAGTTTTAGAGATTAAAGGAAAATCAAAACTTCAATGTGAATTCAAACGACATCTTTCCCCAAGAACTGCTGGTCTTATAATGAGATCTTTGCCTGTTGAAGGCAATGCTCATTTTCTTGGAAACAGTATTGTATATCTTGAAACTCCCTTTGAATCTGGTGTAGAAAGACCAAGAAAAGAATTCAAAAAAGGAGATATTGCATTTTTACCAACAGGTGGAACTATATGTATTTTCAAAAGTAAGACCTCTACAGGAAAGAGTATGACACCACTAGGAAAAATTATCTCAGGAATTGAAATATTGGCTGAAGTAAAAGCTGGCGATATTATTTCATTTTATGAAGAAACTGGTTGATAAACACGATGACCACTGTGGCCAGCAACATATTTTACTTTACCTTCCTTTGCAGCATTTACAAGATATTTGTTGGCAGCAGAAAGTTTTACACCAGTTTGTTTGGCTAGCTCAGATACCGTAATTGCTTTGGTTCCTTTCAAAACTTTTGCAGCCTGACTATCATTTAACGTAACTATAATTTCTGCTTTGGAACCGCCCCCATCTTTTTCACTTCTTTTCTTCTTTGATTCACTAGTCTTTGTTTCTTGTGACTTTTCTTGCTGTGCAGGTGACTTTTTCTTAGCTCCTCCCATATCTCGATTTATTGAATGATCCTTTTATAAACGATAATAAATTAACGTACACGCTGGCAGTTTAATTAGATAAAACAATTGTTTTGATATTTGCCGCTTAAAGTTAATTATTTTCTTGCTTTTGCAAATATAAATACTATATTTTGTATTTGACCACATGGGTATAGTATCTAAGGGCGCAAAGTGTAATGTTGAGGGTTGTGATAATGATGGTGCACGTTCCCTGAATACAAGGAAAGTTGAAAATGCTGGTCTCCAAGTGGATTCTATAGGTAAAAAAACAGTACTTTGCAAGGATCATTATAAAGAATGGAAAAAAGAATCTAAAGACGATAGAGCGTTAGAACGGGCGCGATACGATAAGTTTTAGCTCTTCGTTTTCTTCTTTTTTGGTTTTCTATCGTAGTATTTTTCAGGATCCATGAAGTAATCATCTTTTAGTTTTTGATACAAATGTCCTAACTGTGTGTACAGTCTTTTTGGCTTTCTAGGTTTTTGATTACTGATGGCATATAATGCCAAAATAGGAAATGCAACTGTGGCATCTGCATATACTGTAACCACTCCTTCATGAGAGCTTTGTACTTTGCCCCAGCTTTTTCCTTCTTGAAGTGTTGCTCCAGATAAACCACCTGTATCGGGGCGAGCATCAGTAATTTGGATAATGTAATCCTGCCCGCCGTCGCTTCTTCTTAAAATTTGGTCTAGGAGGGGCCCTGTTTGCTGCGCTGTGTTTTTTGGAACGCCACCGCCGAGTTCAACTATGCCTGATTTTTTTGATGAATACAAAATGGCTGCTTGCTCTATTATCTCCCTTACAAAATCAAGATTGTACATCTTATCACGAAGTCTGTGAACTGCAAGATTTAGTGCTAATGATGAATCTTTTAGTGTAGAAATGTATAGTGGAACATCGTAATTATATGCTGAAACCACGAAACTTTTTTCTGGATATTTTGATTTTTCCTTACTAATTTTTCCTAATAAATTAGAAAATTCAGCAGTAGTAAAGGAATTGTTTGTTAAATTATCTTTGAACATTTTTTGAATGACTTGATCTTCAGCTTCTAAAGTTTCATAAAATTTAATATAAATATCACGAATTCTTACAATTTCGTTCTCATATAACTTCATATCGTCAACGTTATAATGTCCTTGTTTGACTGGTAGGCCCCATGCAAAATGATCTTCGTGATACACATTAGCTCCAGTGGTGATTATCCAATCTACAAAACCTCTCTCTATTAATGTCTTGAAAATACCGCCAAAACCTACGGGAGACAAAGCACCAGAAAAAGTAAGACATATTGTTGCATTCTCTTTTATCATTTTTGCATATAGTTTTGCAGCTTCTCCAAGTTGGCGTCCATTGAATCCAGATCTAGCATAAACATCAACAAGATCTTCAATTGTCATTTCGGGATGTAGGTTTATGTGAGGAATATTTTTGCCATGAAAGCCATGCGGATCCACAATTCAAAAAAATTCTGACGATAAATAATAGTATCTATATTCTAATCTGTGAACAAAATTACTAAATCGTAGTCTAAAATTAGAAACTTATAGATAATCTGGAATTTTATTCAAATTTTCCAAGTAGTTTTCAAATATTTTTCCTTGATTCAGTTTGTTGTTACGGTCATAGGATCTAAGGAAAATCCAGTCATCACGATTTAGTTTCTCAGAGGCAAGTAATCCTGCCAATAATACCATGTTCAAAACTTTGGAATAACTGTAGTATTTGTCTTGGCTTTCAATCAAATTTGCTTGAAGCTCTCTTATTTTTGCTTGAATATCTTCATCAATCATTATTGTTATTCGCGTTTTGTTATTTTGCATTGTAGCCATGTTTTTTTAGCGATTTATTATTTTATGAAAATATTGGACTTATGAAGCGATTATAAGATCCAAACTGGCATAATTCTAAAAACATGTAACATACAGATCTACATTTGTAAAAATATCTCATAATTTTTTGTATTGTTGTTGATTATATTTTTGGAACATAATTCCATGTTGGAACTTTAAAACAGAAAAAATTTCCTCAAACCTTTTGTTAAAATGTATTGCAGTGACAATATGATTGGCAGCAAAGAAGTCTTTTACCTTCCTCTAAGACCAACAAAAAGCACACATGACTTTGAGGACGAAGATAGTGAGTAGATGTTACTTCTGGTGAAATAATCCAAGAGATGAATACCTAGTAAAAATTTAGAGTTTATGTTAGGAATAATATTAGATAAATGATAAATTTTGTTGGTTATTTTCTACATTAATAAGAAAATGTCTTATCAATTTTCAAAGAAGCAAAATAGATAAAATTTATTCTTGTTTGTGTATTTATTAAGACTAGTAGAATAATCTTCAGTAAACATGAAAATTGTTGACATACCTAATCCCAACAGAATCAATAGAGAGCCAGATAAAAAATTTGTACTAGTTTCTTCTAGTGATTTCCAAGAACAAGGATTCAGAATAAAACGGATTGAATTGCGATTATATGAAGAAAAATATGACAAAGAGTTGGGGCTATATTCATTAATCACTACTTTGGTTGAAACAGATCATGGATCAATTGAAATGATATATGATGAGGGGTATAGAGGTACTGACTATTTAGATAAATCGGCATTTTTTTTGATCAATAGTTTGGGGGTTGCAGGGCTTGTTCTCCGAGCAGTTATTGCTCTTAGAGAGAAACTAAAAAAGTAAACTTGTTCTATTTGCTTTCTAACATGGTTTTTCTATTATCTTGACATTCCTTACAAACAGGTTTTCCTTTGTATTTGGGATTGCCTTCTTTGATCTTTAGTTTTCCTTCGTTTACTTTACAAATACAGCATTTGACCATGCCAACGTTTAAGATTTGGATTTTATAAATCGCAGGTAATAGAGTTATTAAAAAGTAAAAGATTTAATTCAATCATTATTCATTTCGAGTGTGCGAATTTTACAACTACATTGTGATAAGTTTGAGTTTACTCCAATTAAGAAGGAGATAAAATCTGCCGAAGAGATCACGCCCGAAACAAAATCTTTTGAGGAGGTGGTGGTAGCGTTTATCACCTTCGAATTAGATGATGACAAGTCTGTTGCAAAAAAGGCAATTTTAGAGATAGAGAAGTCTCTTGAGAGAATAGGGTGCAAAAAATTAGTTCTTTATCCGTACGCTCATCTAAGTACTACCTTGGCTTCTCCTGCTGCTGCCTTGGATTTACTAAAGGAAATGAAATCTCTTTCTACAGTGGAAGTAATACGAGCCCCCTTTGGATGGAACAAGTCTTACAAAATCCAAGTAAAAGGACATCCTCTTGCTGAAAGCTCAAAAATAATTACAAAAAAAGTTGAGGAAGAAGAAACTTCAGAGGCACTAAAATCCGAAACTAAAATTACATCCTATTGGTACATAATGACTCCAGATGGCAAGATGACGAGTATCTCAGATTTTGATTTCTCAAATTATCCAAAACTTGAAACTTTGGCAAAATATGAATCTGCAAAAATGAGGACTGTAGATGAACCTCCTCCTCATGTAAGTTTAATGAAAAAGATGGCTATAGCTGATTATGAACCTGCTTCTGATTCTGGTAATTTGCGTTTCTTTCCCAATGGGAGGTTGATAAAATCACTTATCGAGAGTTATGTTACTCAAAGAGTAAAAGAATATGGCGGATTTGAAGTTGAAACGCCAATTATGTATGATGCACATCACCCTAGCATGGAGAGTTATTTCAATAGGTTTCCTGCACGACAGTACAACATTGATTCTGAGGGGAAAAAATTATTCTTAAGATTTGCAGCTTGTTTTGGTCAGTTCCTTATGGCAAATGAATATCAGATTTCCTACAAAAGCCTACCTTTTCGCTTATACGAACTTACAAGATATAGTTTTAGACGTGAACAATCTGGTGAATTGGTGGGATTACGTAGACTAAGAGCGTTTACTATGCCAGATTGCCATGCATTTTGTGCAGATATTACTCAAGCTGTAGAAGAAATCAAAACAAGGTTCGACCTTTCTAAAAATGTAATAAGTGAATTGGGTCTAAAGGAGGAAGATTATGAAATGGCTATTAGATTCACCCAAGACTTTTACAATGAAAATAAAGATCTTGTGGAAGGATTGATAAAAAAACATGGAAAACCTGTTTTGGTAGAATTATGGAAGGAAAGATTCTTCTACTTTGTGTTAAAGTGGGAATTTAACTATATTGATAATCTGAATAAAGCTTCTGCATTATCTACTGATCAAATCGATGTTGAAAATAGTAGTCGTTACGGAATAGAGTTTGTAGACAAGAACAACCTGAAAAAAAATCCACTAATTTTACACAATTCACCAAGTGGTGCAATAGAGCGGATAATCTATGCTTTACTTGAAAATGCGGCAAGAGATTCCATGGACGGCAAGAAGCCACATCTGCCTTATTGGTTGACGCCAACTCAAGTACGCATAATTCCTGTAAGAGAAGAATTTCTAAGTCATTGTGAAAAGCTAGAAAAAACACTTTCCAACCAGAACATAAGAGTAGATATTGACGATAGGCCTGAGAGTTTGGGTAAAAGGATAAGGGATGCAGAGAAGGAATGGGTTTGGTATACATTAGTGGTTGGTGAAAGAGAAGCAAAATCAAATATCCTTAATATCCGTGATCGTATGAGTGGTAAAAATTTTGAAAAGTCCATAGATGAATTTGTTCAATCCACCCAAGAATTGATGAAAAACAAACCCTTCTCTAGTCTAAATATGCCATTGTACTTGACAAAACGTCCACAAATTATGGTGTAATTAAATGAGCTATACTGACTTGTATTTGACCAAAAGTCCTTTAATTGTATCTTCTGGAGAAGAATCTCTGCCAGCAGCAGTTGTTTTTGGTGTGCCGTTTGATTCTACTCATTCCTATAAACCTGGTTGCAGATTTGGACCAGATGCAATTAGAGATGCCTTTAACAATATTGAGATTTTTCATCCGGATTACCAAATTGATTTAGAAACTGTCAATATAGAAGATCTTGGGAACACAAAACACACTGTCGTGGCAACAGAAATGTTAGAAATGGTTAAAAAATTGTCTCAAGAAATTGTTAAAAAAGATAGGCTATTGGTTATTTTAGGTGGCGAACACTTACTCACTTATGGTTCGTTTACAGCATTTCCAAAAAATACTGGTTATGTAGTATTTGATGCTCATTATGATTTACGTAAAGAATATGCTGACATTAAATTGAGTCATGCTGCCTATCTGAGACGAATAGTTGAAGAGAACGGATCAGATAATATCATCCATGTGGGAGCTAGAGCCTTTGTAAAAGAAGAATTAGCTTTTCTCAAGGAGCATGACATAAAGACCATCTCTGATAAACAAATTAGGGAAGGTCAGGCTCCAAATTTGCTCAACGATTTTCTATCTACCTTTGATAGTATCTATGCGAGTTTTGATCTGGATGTTTTGGATCCTGCATTTGCTCCGGGAGTAGGAAATCCTGAACCAGTAGGAATTACTTCTAGAGAATTATTTGATATGGTCAGTTCCTTTGAGGAGATAAATGTTAAGGGTATGGATATAGTAGAGCTTAATCCGACTTATGATACTGGTGCAACTGCTTCAATTGGTGCTAAACTGATTTCCAAGGTTATTGCTATGAATCTAGCATCTAAGAAATAATCATTTAAATCTAAAACTAAGAGAGTATCTATTGATTTACTTTCTCATTTTTATACAAGTAAACTAGTTGATTTCTCGTGTTAAATAACCTCAGGGATATGCTACGTCCAGGTCTTGAAAAATTAGGCAATAGGTTTGCCTCAACTGGTATTTCTCCTAACTTCTGGACTGGTTTGGGTTTTGTTCTCGCTGTTGTTTCTGGGATATTATATGGTGTATCGTTAGAATTTTCGCTTATTCTGGGAGGAATAATGCTATTGATATCGGGGTTTTTTGATATTGTAGACGGCCAGGTTGCCAGAATTACTAACAAAACATCAAAAAAAGGTTCCTTTCTTGATTCTGTTTTTGATAAATTAGCAGAAGTCGCAATATTCTTTGGAATATTGATTGGGGATTATGCTGAACCATGGCTAGTTTTTCTTGCAATCACCCTTTCGTTACTAGTAAGTTATACAAGAGCAAAAGCAGATGCACTAAATGTTACATTACAAGGAATTGGCATTGGAGAAAGGGCAGAGCGCCTCCTTGTAATTGCAATTGTAGGGATGATAGGTTTTATGGAATACGCTGTTATTATTGTAATCATTATCAGTTTAATAACACTAATTCAGAGAATTGTAGTAACATCAAAAAATCTATAGGATATGGTTAACGTAATCTTCCTTTATTCCTTCTTGTAGCTGCGGATCTAATCTTAAGAATACCAAAGTGTATCGCACATGATATGCAGTACCATTTTAGGATCTTCGGTGAGGCAATGTACGCTCCCTGTGATCGTAGTTCTTTTGCAAGAGAATGTTCTACTAGATTTAGCCTTGATGTTACTTTTTTTGCCTTATCTTTAGGCACCGTTTGACCACAATTTGTGCACTGCACTACGCCAGACGAGCCTTTTCCGCCTTTTTTCCTTCCTCTACTGGCCCGTTTAAGTGGCATGTCCTATTAACTAAGGTCCTCCATATAATCTTGCGCGTTAGAATAATCTTATTTATTAATGGTTTTGCAAGAAAATGATCTTATTTGCCTCATCTTTTAATTCTAGATTTCTTAAATTTCAACAGAACTAAATGAAAGGCTTGTGCCGTCGGTGTTTTTCCTCCAATGTGGAATTGGTTATAAAAAAAGGAGACGTTATTTGTGAAAATTGTTTCAAAAAAATTAATGCAAAAAACTAAATCTCTGTATTTGCCTTAATCAAAAATGAAGCTTGCGATTTTATCACACTGTGCAATGGATACTATAACCATAGGTGAAAAATCCTTTGAACAAATTGGAGGACCACCCTGTTATGGAGGTCTTACTGCTAGGAATCTAAAATTTGATGTTGAGCTTTTTACAAAATTTGGCCATGATTTTCCAACCTCGTTTTTAAAAGAAAGTAAAATCTCATTTGATAATTCTAGATCTGAAAAAAAAACAACCCGTTTTAGAATAGATATAAACGGCTCAGAAAGGACACTTCGATTAGAAAACGTTTGTGAGCCAATTGATTTTACTGAAAGCGACGCAGACGCATTTCTGATTAGTCCTATCTTTAATGAAATTAAAAAAACTGAGCTGTCCAAATCAATATTTGATTCAAAGTTTACACTGATTGATCCACAGGGATTTTTAAGATATGTTGATGAAAATAGAAGAGTATTTTTATCTTATTCTGATATTGACTTAACTAAAATTTCGGCTATCAAGCTAAATCCAGCGGAAGCAAATGCTTTAGTAGGAGGATCAGATATTGAATCATTAAAAAAACTTGTTAAATCTGGTATCAAATACGTGATCCTTACAAACAAAATAGATGTATCCATGCTTGTAGGTGATAAACTTTATTCATTGACGCTACCAAATAAGGAAATCTATGATACAACAGGGATTGGTGACATTTTTTGTTCGACCTTTGCGTGTACTATGGTGAAAGAAAAAGACTTTTTGTGGGCAATTTGTTTTGCAGGTGGTTCTGCTCAAGCTGCATTGGATAATAAAGAAATAGGCTTGTTGAAGGTACCAAAAAAAGGAGCTATTGAAACAAACGCATCATATTTTTACAATACAATAAATTTCAAACAAGTATAGACCCATCTATCCTTTTATTGAACTGGGTTGAGATATTTTCGTGAAAATAGGAATCCATGCTGCTAAGAGTGATGGGGATGCTGCAAAAAAAGTAAAAAAAATACTAGATGACTATGACATTGCACATTTTACAATAGGTACAAAATTCAAAGCAAAACAACCTGATTGTATTTTGGTATTAGGCGGTGATAGAGGAATTCGCAATTTTTTTCATAAAAGCCTTGAAAGTCCAGTTCCTGTTTTAGGAATAAGTGAATCTGAAAGTGGGGGATTTTTAGCTCAGATAGACCTTAGGGAATTTCCTTCTTATGTTAAGCGATTAAAAAAACAAGACTATTCAATTGAGGAAGTAGCACGATTGGGCGTAAAGGTTGATGGTAAAAATCTCTATCCTGTGTTAAACGATGTTGCAATATTTCCTTCAAAAAGTGCAATGTTAATGGAACATACCCTGAGGGTAAACAGCGAAGAGGTGTGGCATGATAATGGGGATGGTGTAATGGTATCTACTCCCATAGGATCATCTGCATATTCGATGTCCGCTGGGGGTCCAATAATTTTCCAAGATTCAAATGTTTTTGAGATAGTGTCAGTAAACTCATTAGATGTTACGCGTAGACCTCTGATTGTTCCTGATGCAAGCTCTATAGAAATTGATGATATATCTGCTAGGCTTCACTGCGAAGTTATCCTTGATGGTATTGATAGATACAAGGTCAAACAAATAGTTGAATGCACAAAATTTATGCCTTCAGCAGAAATTATTAGAATGAAAAAAGATTCAACTGCAATATCTGCGCTGGCTAAAAAGGTACATCTAGCAGAAGAATTATTGAGTATGCCTCCTAGCTCAAAATTACTGCTTAAAACACTCGAATATGAAGGCTCTCTTACACAAAAAGAACTAGCTAATAAAACATTGCTCCCTGATCGAACTGTACGATTGGCTTTGAGTCATCTTTTAGAGAAGGGATATGTGAAAAAGAAGGTTTCAATTCGTGATGCTAGACAAAAGATTTATGAGATTTCAAAACTAGAATAATCTAATAATTTCCTGAATCAGATATTACCATGGGTTCAACTTTATGCTTATTTGCAGCCTCCACAAAAGCAGAAAACACTGGTTCTGGAAATCCTGCTCTACTATGGAATTCTGGATGGAATTGAACTCCCAAAAAGAATTTGTGTTTAGGAATTTCTAATATTTCCATTCTTTTACCCTTGTCACTTTCAGCTGAAAATATCATGCCACTATTTTCAAATTCGTCAAGATATTTTTTATTAAATTCATATCTGTGTCTGTGTCTTTTGTAAATAACATCTGATTCGTAGATTGTTGAGGCCACGGTGTTTGGTTTTATTCTGATACTATGTGCACCTAAACGTAAAGAACCACCCATATCTTGCACATTTTTTTGCTCTGGAAGTAAATCTATAATGGGGTGCTTTGAATCAGGCTCTATCTCAGTTGAATTTGCACCATCTAATTTCAATACATCCCTTGCATAAGCTACTGCTGCTAGTTGGAAGCCAAAACATATTCCCAAATAAGGAATGTTGTGCTCTCGTGAATAACTAGCTACTTTAATTATTCCTTCAGAACCTCTAGACCCAAATCCACCAGGCACTAAAATGCCATTATATTTTGACAGCATGGAAATATTTTCAAGGTTCTCTGAGTCTAACCATTCTATACTTATTGATTTACCCATTTTAGCTCCTGCATGTTTTAGAGCATGATTTACACTTACATAACTATCAGCAAGAGTTACATATTTTCCAACCATTGCAATTTTGATCTTTTGTTCATCAAAGGTTTCAAATGAATCTACGATGCTATTCCAATTATCCCAATTTGAAGACGAATTTACTAATCCCACCTTTCCAAATTTTTTAAAAATAAAATCAACAATTCCTTGATCATACAGTATTTGGGGAACCATGAAGATTGTTTTTACATCATGGCAAGAAATAACATCGTTGACTGTTACATTAGTAAATAATGCAATTTTTTTCTTAGTCTTTTCTAGTAGTGGTTTTGTACACCTTATTGCCAAAAAATCTGGTTGGATACCGATTCTTCGTAATTCTTGTACGCTATGTTGTGTGGGTTTAGTTTTTTGCTCGCCCACTACATCAAGAGATGGCGCTAACGTAACATGAACAAATATTACACTTTGGGGACCCTCTTCTACTCTTATTTGTCTGAGAGCTTCTAAAAAGGGAAGACTCTCAATATCTCCAACGGTTCCTCCGCATTCAACAACTAATACATCTAATTCCTCCTCTGCAGCTATTTTTTGCAATCTTTCTTTAATCTCGTCGGTAATGTGGGGGATTATTTGAACACATGCCCCTAGATATTTTCCGCTTCTTTCTTTTTCAATAACTGAGGAATAAATTTGAGCAGTAGTGATATTATGAGATTTTGGGATATTTTGGTTCAGGAACCTTTCGTAGTTACCAATATCCATATCACATTCACCACCGTCTTCAGTGACAAAAACCTCGCCATGAGCCACTGGATTCATTGTACCTGCGTCATAATTCAAATACGGATCTATCTTTACACATGAAACCTTTTGATCGGATAGTTGAAGAAGTTTAGCGATTGAGGATGAAACTACTCCTTTTCCGAGGCCAGACATTACACCCCCAGTTACAAAAATGAACTTTGACTGCACATAAAATGATGGAATATCTGTCTTTTATTCCTTTAGTGTAAGTATGCAGTTTCATCTTTCAAATTTTTGGTAAACTTGATAATCTTTTCTTCTAATTTTGACTTGGGAGTTTTTTCTACGAGTTTCAAAAACGCGCTTCCCACAATAACTGCATCAGCTCCTGATCGAACATACTTTTTTACATCCTCTGGTCTCGAAATACCAAATCCGATGCCTATTGGCATTCTGTTAGCGGTTAAATTTTTTACACGCTTTAAAAAATTAACACTGTATCGTTTTATTTTATCTCTTGAACCAGTTGTTCCGTACACTGCAACGAGATATAGAAATCCAGAAGTTATCTCTAAAATCTTTTTTATTCGATTATTTTTGGTATTGGGCGAAATAAGGAAGATAGTATCTACATCATATTTTTTAGCTGCTGAAACGTAATCTTTTGATTCTTCAGGAGTCATGTCTGGTAGAATCAGTCCGTCAAAGCCGGCATTTTTAACATCCCTAACGAATTTATAGTATCCTCTGTTGTACAAAATGTTAGTATATGTCATCAATACAAAAGGAATGTCGGTTTCTTTTCGCATTTTTTTGACAAGTTTCAATATTCTGTTTAAAATTATGCCATTACTCAATGAAACTGTGCTTGCATTTTGTATAATGGGTCCATCTGCTAAAGGATCTGTAAAAGGAAATCCAATTTCAATAATGTCGGCACCGCCTTTGATCATGCTTTTAATAATTAATTCAGTATATTTTTCTTCAGGATATCCTGCCATTATGTAGGCTATGAGCGCTTTTTGTTTTTTGGATTTTAACTCTTCAAACTTTTTTTGTATTCTTGACATTTTCATTTAGGTAATTTTGTACTACTTCTACGTCCTTATCCCCCCGTCCAGAGAGTGTAATAACGATTGATTTTGTTTTTTTCATCTTCTTTGCAACTTTGATTGCTTCTGCAACTGCATGTGATGATTCTAAAGCAGGAATAATTCCTTCGTATTTGGTAAGCATTAAAAATGCATCAATGACTTCACTATCCTTAGCACTGCTATACTTTACTCGTTTTGTATCCTTTAAATGAGCATGTTCTGGACCTACACCTGGATAATCAAGACCTGCAGAAATACTATGGGTTTCTGTTATTTGACCTTCTTTGTCCTGAAGTAGGTATGTCATCATTCCGTGTAACACTCCCCTTCGTCCAACGTTTAGAGTTGCTGAATGCTGTTTGGTGTTTAAACCAAGCCCCGCAGCTTCTACACCTATCATTTCAATATCGGTGTTGATCAAAGGATAAAATGTTCCGATTGCGTTAGATCCCCCACCAACACAAGCTATGACTGAGTCTGGTAAATTATTGCTAATGCTTTTCATTTGATTTTTGATTTCCTTTCCAATAACTGACTGGAAGTCCCTTACCATGATTGGATATGGATGTGGCCCAACAGCCGAACCTAATAGGTAATACGTAGTTTCAACATTAGTAATCCAATCTCGGATTGCTTCGTTGATTGCATCCTTGAGGGTCTGAGAACCTACTTTTACTGGATGAACCAACGAACCAAGTAAATTCATCCGGAACACATTGAGTTTTTGCCGGATTGTATCTTTGTATCCCATGTAAACTTCTGATTTCATATCAAGGCAGGCACATGCCATTGCAGTTGCTACGCCATGCTGGCCAGCTCCAGTTTCTGCAATAATTCTACTCTTTCTCATTTTTTTTGCTAACAATGCTTGACCTAACGTGTTGTTTATTTTGTGTGCTCCTCCGTGTAAAAGGTCCTCTCTTTTAAGAAATATCTTGGCGCCACCTATCTTATTGGTAAGGTTTCTTGCATAATACAACGGCGTGGGTCTTCCAGCATATTCTTTTAGGTAATAATTTAACTCTGTTTTAAAATCTGGGTCTTTTTTGTATCTCAAATAATTTTGTTCTAATTCTTCAATGGCTGGTACCAAAGTTTCGGGTATGTATTTGCCACCATATGTGCCAAATTTTCCTTCGTGTAATCTCATATTGCATTCACTAACCTATGTACAGTTTCTTTGACTTTATTTTCTTTCATTATTCTAGAACCTATCAAAAATCCATTTGCCCCGCATTCTTTAAGGAAGTTAATATGTTCAGGATTTTCAATCCCGCTTTCAGAAATAATTGCACGGGAATCGGTAAATCCTGATAGTAACTCCTTTGTAACCTGCAAGTTAATATCGAGCGTGTCTAGATTTCTATTATTTATGCCAATAATATCTGCTGATGAATTCTGGGCGTTTTTGAGCTCCTCTTTTGTATGAACTTCTAACAGCACTCCTAGATTTTTTTTATGAGCATAATCGATGAAACCATCGAGATTTTCAAGATAATTCTGGTCAAATAAGGATTGGATTAACAAAATATAATCTGCACCCATCTTATAGCCAGCTTCAATCTGTGAAAAATCCACGATAATGTCTTTCATAAGCATAGGGATATTGATTTCCCTTCTGATTTTCATAAATAAATCTGGAGAACCATCAAAAAGATATGGCTGCGTTAAAACAGACAGTGCTATAGCACCACCAGATACCATATCTTTTGCTATGTTGACAGGATCTGAAATCTTTCTTATGGTTCCAAAGGACGGCGAGGAAAATTTTATCTCAGTTATTATGGATGCATGTTCGTTTTGTTTTATGGTATCAGATAAATTAACGTTTGATTTGTTAAGGATCTCTGAAATTTCATAAGTACTTTCTTTTATAGCCAAATTTGAATTATCTACAAGTTTTTTTAACATGTTTTTCATTGATCAATTTCCTCAAATTTGTTCAAATCTCCACAATCTTTAACAAAATCTTGTAATAATTGGAACGATCTTCCACTCTCGATGGTTTTTAGCGACAATTCAATTCCCTCTGAAAATGATTCTGCTTTGTTTGCAACGATTAAACCAGCAGCTGCATTAAGCGCAGTTGTTTCTATCATAGATCGATTTGCTGTACCTTTCAAAACAGAAACAAATGATGAAATTGCTTGTTCAAATGTTGAAACTTGAATCTGGTCAAGAGAAGATTTTGTTAGACCATAATTTTGGGGATCAACTACCATTGATTTAATCTTATTTTCATGCAAGAATGAAACTTTATTTTTTACATTGGTTGAAAACTCGTCCATGCCATTTTCAGCCCTTACACACATTACATTTTCAAAATTTCTTTTTTGCAGAATCCTTGGCAGTCTATCAATAAATATTTCAGAGTAAACACCGATTACTTGATTTTTTACATTTGAAGGGTTTGTTAATGGACCTAATAAATTGAAAATAGTTTTTTTACCGACTATTTTTCGTGCTTTAGATACCATCCTCATAGAAGGATGAAATTTTTGCGCAAAAAGAAAACATATCCTATGCTTTTTTAAAATTGATGCCACTTTTTCAGGAGATGATTCTAGGTCATAACCTAGGCTCTCAAAGATGTCTGCACTACCACAAATTCCTGAAACCGATCGATTACCATGCTTGGCAACATGTCCTCCAGCAGCTGCGATTACAAACGAAGCTGTTGTTGAAACATTAAATGTCTGCATATTGTCGCCACCAGTTCCGCATACGTCAATGATTGTATCATTTATGTCTGGATTTATGTGAAGTGAACGTTCATCCATTTTATCTAGCATTCCTAAAATTTCATCATCTGTTTCTCCCTTTTCGGTTAGTTTTTTTAGAAAATCAGCTATTTCGTTATCAGAAAACTTTCCTCTGAAAATGTTATCCATGATCAAACTCATGTTATTATATGTCAAGTCGTTTTTGTGTTCTAGTTCTAAGATCATGTCTTTGATCATTTTCTATCCTTGACCGATTGTATGAAATTTTTTAGGATTTGTTTGCCATCTTCAGTCATTATAGATTCGGGGTGAAACTGTACGCCTTGAATCAAGTGTTTTTTGTGTTTTATTGCCATAATTTCATGATCATCTTCTGCAACTGCAGTTATCTCCAATGAATCTGGAATAATTGTTTTGTCACCAACCAATGAATGATATCGAGTAGCTTTAAAGGGGTTTTTGACATTTTTAAACAACGGATCCGATTCATGTTTTATCGAGCTTATTTTTCCATGTCTAACATTTTTTGCATTAACGACTTTGCCTCCAAAAGCATGGATTATTCCTTGATGGCCTAAGCATACTCCTAAAATTGGTGTGGTTGAACCAAGCTTGGTTATAACTTCATTGCAAACGCCAAAGTATTTTTTATCTTGGGGGCTGCCAGGCCCTGGTGAAATAATTATTGCATCATAATTTTTCTGTATAATCTCTTTAATGGTTATTTTGTCATTGCGAACTACATTGCAATCTATTCCAAGCTGTCCAAGATATTGAGCAAGGTTATACACAAAAGAGTCATAGTTGTCAATTATGAGAAATTTCAATTTCCTGCCTCCTTTAATGCTTGAATCATACCTTCAGCTTTATGTTCTGTCTCCTTGAACTCATTATGTGGAATTGAATCAGAAACTATCCCTGCGCCTGCCTGAACAAACCCTCCGTTTTTTGTGAGAAATATGCTTCTAATCGCTATGGCAAAATCACAGCAACCATTAAAAGAAAAATAACCCACTGCACCAGAATAGGCCCCTCTAGATTCTGGTTCTAACTCATCGATGATTTCCATTGCTCTTACTTTGGGTGCCCCTGAAACGGTGCCTGCTGGAAAAACAGCTTTGAAGGCATCAATCATATCATACTTTTGGTCCAAGTCTCCAATTACGTGGCTCACCATATGTTGAACGTGACTGAATCTTTTCACTTCCATCAATGAATTCATTCTTACAGTACCATACTTACAAACTCTACCGATATCATTTCTGCCAAGATCAACTAGCATAGTATGTTCAGCTAACTCTTTTTCATCTCGTTTTAACTCTTCTTTCATTTTTTCATTTTCTTTTTCATCACTAGTTATTTTTCTAGTTCCAGCAATGGGAAATGTTTCTACTATTCTATCTGTAATCCTAACTAGCATTTCAGGACTTGCCCCAATAACTGTTCTTTCATTTAGTTTCATATGATACAAGTAAGGAGATGGGTTTAGATTTCGTAATACTCTGTATATGTTTAGGTGATCACCCTTGCCTTCAAAGCTAAACTTACGAGATAAAACAACTTGGAACACATCTCCTTGTTCGATGTATTTCTTTGCCTTTTCTACCATGTCAGAAAATTCTTGTTCATTTAGATTTGAAGTTACATCACCTATTTCAAATTGGGAAAACTCGTTTTTTGTTATTTTTAGATCCCCAGATCTATCTTTATTATAATAAAAATAATACAGCTTTTTCTCTTTATTATCATAAAGTAATCCGTCATAATATATGCCAAATTCCATTATCGGTTGTTGCACATCATATCTTTGAGGAATTTTTTCCCATATTCTTATTGCATCGTAATTTACAAATCCTACTGCCCCTCCTAAATATCGATAAGTTTGCAGATTTGTTTTATGTAAAATATTCTTTATTACATCAAAAGGATCTTTAGTCTTTATTGTTTTGGTTTTTCCTGATTTGTTTATTATCTCGACTTTGTCAAAATAACCTTTTACCAGAATGTCTGGGTCGAATCCCATGATTGAAGTTTCAGCGAGTTCTTCTGGACCAGTAAGTGATTCAAAGAGAAAGGTGTGAGAATAATTTCTTGCAATCTTGTTGTATATTTCAAACTGGTTTTCAGATAAATCTAGAGGTATTATGGTCGGATCGAGTTTTCCAAAAATACTCACCCATGACTGCAAAGAAACTTGAACAGTATTTAAATCGATGGTAGAACCTCAGTATCGAACAAATGTACCGAACGGTACGGTACCTTTATATCTGATCGGTTCGGATCTATTACATGAAACAGCTTCTTAGTTATTCAAAGAATTTGGGACATGTTTTTTCAAAACCGAATTCTCAAAAAGTAGAAGTTATCTCCTCTGCAAAGGAAGCAAGATGTTTTGTTTGCGGAAAGAAGTTTATAGATGGATTCTCTATCACAGCAAAAAATTTTGAAAACGGCAGTGTTTTATTTTGTGAAAATCATTTGCCAAAATAGATTTGCTCCATTTGGTGTTATTTATCATAACCAATTACTCGAAAAAACAATCCTGCACTAGCCTAATAACAAATCATGCGATTGTAAAAAACTATGACGGTTTCTTGTTTCATTTCTAATAGTTTTTATCAAGATAAAATTAATACAAATAATGGGATTTTCAAAAAAACCCTCAAAAATTAAAACATTTGATGGGGAGGGTTTTTGGAAAAAGTCCTATGCACACCAACGAGGAAATCTATTAAGGAAAGTAAAAGTTCCAGATGATCAGATAAAAATTTTGGTAAACAAACCATACAGAGAACTACCCTCACCACTAAGATATGAAATCGAAACTAACGTAAAAAAAGAAGATTTGAATTGAATTATAATTTTAACTTGTCTTTTTCTAATGCCTCTTTCAGAATTAAAATAAAATCTTTCATTGTACAATCTAGATATGATTTAGGAAAGTCTTCGATTCTTAATTTTTGAATTTTATTTGCTTTTTTTCTTATAATAAATTTGAAAGGACGTGGAACTTCTTCTTGATATTTTTTGTTGATAAAATCAATAATTTCACTTTTCTGTTCTTTATCCAATGTATCTCTTATTTTCTTTGATTTTAAGATTTATAATGATTTACTATATGACATTAACTTTTTTGTTTAATTAATCAGTTCTAGGTTTAAATCCGCATTTTTCTAATAGAAATTTTACGATTCTTCATGTGCTAATTCTCTAGCCCAAGATAGTCTATATTTACCTACCACTCTCATGAATTTTATCTGTGCACCTTTTTTGAATGAAATCTTGTGTACTTTGCCTCCCTCATCTAAGATCTCAAGGGAAATACCATCGTCCATTGCCTCAAAAATAGTGGGATTTGCAGATATCTGTTTCCACTGTTCATCTGGAAAGTCAATATATGTTCTAGTATGGATAAGTCCCATAAACTCCATTTTCCTTAATCCGTTAAAACGATTTCTTGACTAGTGCTAAAGTTTCAAAATCAAATTTTTGTATATTATGTACTAAAAAACATGTATCCAACTTATCAATTTTTGTTACATTGTTCATTTTTCATCTTTTTTGTTAATTAATGACTACATGTCTCGTGAAAACATGATGTTAGAAATGCGTGTGATAGAATCCCAAATAAAAGCACTCAAAGCAGAAATTTTAGAACTCGAGGAGTAAAAACTCCTCGTAATCGTTTTATTAAATTCACTAGGAGGTTCGTTTAAAGATCAAAATAAAAACAAAAAAGTAGTGGTAAATCTTTGCCTGAAATATCTAAAATTTTGAAACTAGTTGATTTAACTCTAGACAATATCTAAGGTAAATGTTAAAGCAGATTGTTTAAAACCAACTTTTTTATAGAATTTATGAGATTCTTTTCGTTCCGTTCCTGATTCTAATCGTAATCTGTAACAATTATTTTTTTTAGCGTACTCAATACATTTTGTTATTAATTTTTCACCAATTCCCATATTTCTATAGTCTTCTTGCACAATTAATTCTGGTATGTAAAGTTCTGAAGTAGTTCTATTTACTCGAGTTAAAAAATTTAGTATTGCAACACCAACAATTTTGGAGCCTACTTGTGTCACAATAATCTCTTTTCCCACATCTGCAATGTGTTGTTTTATAATATTCTCAAAAACATCTGCTTCCTTGTCACTTTTAGGCCTTGGCCTTCCAAGTTCATATAATAATCTTAATATGTGTACCAGATCCTTAGATTCAGCTTTCCGAATAATTAGTTCATCTACCATCTGTCTGTGACTTTTTTAAGATTGTCTTTGTATGTTTTTTGGTCTAGTTTAATAAGAAATATTTGATTTTTGGTAAACTAGTGGTCATTTATTAAGCTCAATATTTTTGAGAGTTTGTTTGTCATTAGTAATATGTTTTAATCGTAGATAGCAGAGTCTATTGTTTAAAGAAATACAATCTTTATACTTGATTAATTTGAAATTAAATAATGACAAAACCATTCAAGAATATTTCAGTTGCAATAATTACTCCAAGACATACACAACAATCATTTTATCTAGGTTTGGATCTTGCAAGTAAATATGAATCTGAATTATCGGTAATCGAATGTGTATACAAAAAACAGCCCCAGTTTTATTTTTTTGAAACAAAATCAGATAAAGATGTTACCCAAAAACAAAAAGATACGATAAAAAATGAACTAAAAAATTGGAAAAAAATTGCAAACAAGAAAAATATTGATATCAAGACAAAGTTTGCATTAACTGACTCCATAGCACATTGGGTAATTGATTATGTAAAGGAAAACCACGTTGATCTACTGATCGTTGACTATCCAAAGGTTTCTCAGGTAGAATCAAATCATTTTGATGACATAATAAATACCATACATCATAAAGCCAAGTGTCATATTCTGACCACAAAAGAATCCTAGTCTTTTATCACTATTTTTTATTTTTGTTCAAATTAAAAAGAATAAAGCTTATCGTAAGTGCAGCTAGCATTGCGAAACCGGTAATGTAAGCATAATTGAAACCAAATTGTACAGAATTTGATTCATAGTGATAGTTTAATCCCAATGTGGCAACAAGAAGCACCAAACCTACAAAGGTTAACTTTCGATGAGTTTCCAATCATTTTGATTTTTACTGTAACTATATGAATTTAGTTTGAAAAATTTTAATTCAAAACTTTGGTTTAGTAATTGCTCCTTCTGATGCAGAACCTACAAGAGATGCATATTTCGCTAGTACTCCGCTGCTATAATTGGGTTCTGGCTGTTTCCAATTTTGTTTTCTGTTTTGAATCTCCTCTTCGGAAATATTAAGATCAATTCTGTTAGTTTCAATATCTATTGTTACTTTATCTCCGTCATGGATTAATGCTATTGGTCCTCCAACAAAGGCCTCCGGTGCTACGTGTCCGATCATAAACCCTCTTGTGGCCCCAGAAAATCTTCCATCCGTAACTAATGCAACTTTTTCTCCCAACCCTTGACCAACCAGTGCTGCTGTAACAGCTAGCATCTCTCTCATTCCGGGACCTCCTTTGGGTCCTTCATATCTAATTACTACTACATCTCCTTCTTCGATTTTTCCTTCATGGGCTGCATCAAATGCATCCTCTTCTTTATTGAATACCCTAGCTTTTCCAGTAAACTTTGAAATTTTCACACCTGCAATTTTAACTACTGCACCTTCGGGAGCTAAGGTTCCTTTCAAAATAACCGCAGTGCCTACTGAATGAAGAGGATTATCCATTGATCTGACTATTTTGTAATCGCTTGGAATTGACACAGAAAGAGATTCCAAATTTTCCTTCATTGTGTTTCCTGTGACTGTTGGGACATCTCCACGTATCAATCCTTTTTCATACAACATTTTCAATACTATTGGAATGCCACCTATCTTGTCCAAATCCAACATAACATACCCTCCACCAGGTTTCATATCTGCAATATGGGGCGTTTTTTTTCTAATGCGTTCAAAATCTTCATAGGTTAATTCAACATTTGCTTCTTGTGATAACGCCAAAAGATGTAAGATGGCGTTGGTAGACCCACCAATAGCATTTAGCATAGTAATTGCATTTTCAAATGATTCAAAAGTTAGAATATCTCGTGGTTTCAATCCAGTTTCAAGAAGACTAGCACATGCTTTTCCAGTATCAAAAACCATCTTTTCTCTTCTGTCGTCTTCAGCTGGAGGACTGGCACTACCAGGTAATGCCAATCCGATTGCTTCGCTTATTGATGCCATTGTATTTGCAGTAAACATTCCTCCACAAGATCCAGCATTTGGACACGCATAATTTTCGATATTCTTCAATGATTCAAGAGAAAGTTGACCAGAATCATACGCACCTACAGCTTCGTATACATCCTGAACTGTTAGTTGTTTTCCATCATAATATCCCGGCATTATCGTACCGCCATAGACAAATACAGATGGCAGGTTTAGCCGTGCCATCGCCATCATTGTACCAGGCAGACTCTTATCACAACCTGCAATTCCAACAATGCCATCATATTGGTGTGCTCTGATCATTAGTTCTATCGAGTCTGCGATAACTTCACGACTAACCAACGATGATTTCATTCCTTCATGACCCATGGCAATACCATCACTAACTGCAATGGTACTGAATTCTCGTGGTGTGGCTCCTCCTGCACTCACTCCCTCTTTTGCTTTTAATGCAAGTCTTCCCAAGTGAATGTTGCATGGTGTTGCTTCATTTCCTGTATGACAAACGCCAATGAATGGTTTACTAAGATCTTCGTCAGTGAGACCCATTGCCTTGTACATAGCTCTATGTGGACTTCTGGAGGTTCCTTCTACAACGTTCCTACTTGATATGCTCATAACTCATACACTAGTTGACTTTTATTTCTATAATTTAGAGTTTCTTAAGATTCTATCCAACTATTTCTTGATTGTTTAATTCTTCTAGTTGTTGCTGAATCTCTTCTTGGGTCTCTGCACCATATGAAATTAAAATCCTGTCGCCTTCGTTGATTACATAATCTCGAATCCCATCAACTCTTTGCCCATTAATATAAAATTTCAAGGTGTAATCCTCATTGGTACAAAATTCACGGCCATCCTGAAAAATAAAGCATTCGTTATCTACTTGAAGATTCAGTGTATCAAATAGATATCCTAAGGTAACCCCAGTGGCATGTCTGTGTATGGTATTTCCATCCTGTCCTTCAAAATGAATCCAGCTGCTTTTTATTTGATAAGCAGGAAGAGAAAAATCAAATTTATCTCCAAAGACTCTAACTAAAATTGATGCATGTGCATGATCACTGCCAAGAACACCTGCGTCTTCGGGCCCTCCAGGAGCAGTTGTTTGCATGGTTGCAAAAGTATATCCTGCATACCCAACAATAGCTGCAATCACACCCAGAATCCCTACAGCGATTAAAGTATTCTTGCGTTTTTCTCTGGATCGTTTTTCTTTAAAGTTCTCTCTTTTTTCCTCTCTTTCACGTTTAACCTTCTTGCCCATAAACCAAAGCTAAATCATGTTTTACCCTAATTAACTGAATCGATGCAATAATAAAGAATTTAATGTAATAAACAACAACTTGGATTGTATTTTTTGTAAGATATTATCTGGGGAACTTGATGGCTACTTTATCTATGAAGATAAATCTCATTTTGCAATATTAGACAAATATCCTGTTGATACTGGACATAGTTTACTTATCACTAAGGAACACTACGAAAAAATAATTGATATGAATGAATCTGATATTGGAGAAATGTTTTCAAAAATCCCAAGAATTACTAGAGCCATTCTAAAAGCAACCAATGCTGATGCCTTTAGTTTGGGACAAAACAATGGAAGAGCTGCAAAACAAATCATCCCTCACGTTCATGTACATATTATTCCAAGGTACAACAGTACCGGTCCAGTTTGGACAAGACGAAAAATTGGTAATGATGCAGAACTATCAAAATTGGCAAAATCAATCAGGCAATATCTAACTTAGTTGTAACCTGGATTGTATCTTAAAATCGCCCCTATTTTTCCAATATTTGAAAGCATAGAACCATGTTCTGCCTTTCCAGAAATAACTTCTATTTTTACTCCAGTTTTTGCGGCAATCAATGAAAGATGATCTACTATATCTTGTTCATTTGCAACCATATCCATTCCTTTACAGTTTGGACAACCTTTGTTGGTAAGTTCTGTTTTTAGGGGGATTACTTTGGGTCTTTCAACAATTTGTTCCTGAATGTTATTGCATCTAAGACACTTTACTTCAACATGATATAGGTCAGTATCATCGGTTATCAAAAGAGTATCCACCACATTATTTTTTAGCAGATCAATTACTTCCTTTAGACCATATGCCCCAAGACCAGAATGTGAATTTATTTCTCTGAATAGTTTTTCAACAAGTTTCTTTTCTTCAACCATTCTAAAGTCAGAAAGAACGTCTTCTGATTTTGCAACAGCTTCTCTTACTCCCTCTGAACCAGAATATGATATGTCAATCGTTGAAAGTATCATATTTTGTAGTCTGTATTCAAGATAGTTGCCATTGATAAAATCCTCCTTGGTTGGTCCTGGACCTGCCACAATTAATCCTTTAATTGGATAAATATCAATGAAGTATTCTTTTGTTGTCTCTGCTACCCGGTTAAAATAATATGTAAGCTCCATTTCTCGCAATTTTTGAAAACGTTTTGCTGATTGACCACCCTGTCTATGTTTTCCTGCTACACCGGAGCCAGTCTCTCCTAAAACTTCTATTTTATCACCGTGTAGTAAACCCCAACCGGTATCTTTTGCATCTATAGCTAAAATACCAATAAGGTTTTCATCCTTTAATTGATCCTTTAAAATATCGACATGAAAATGATCATCGCATCGATAAAGGTATGTCTTTAATTCTTTTGGAGGATCAATCTCATACAGTTTTACCTCTTCACTTCCAATAGGTCCACCACCTTCAGGAGGTAATGCGCCACAAAACACAACAAGACCTCTATCGGGTGTCTTAGGATATAGTTTTAATTTCTGTATAACTTTGCTTAGTGAATCAACCACGTGCGTCCTTGTCAAATCCGATTTGATGTTTTCAGCTGTACCTTGTTCTTGTTGCAAATTGTTAATGACTTCATGCAGTTGTTTAGTTTTTGGAATATAAACACTGATTAACTCTGTACCGTGACCAGATTTTTTTGAAAGTTCATCTAAAATTTTTCTTACTTTGTAGAGCTTTACTGAATCTTGTTTTTCTACATTCAGATTTACCATAAATTCAGCTCCAAAATATTGTCATATTAAGTTTGGTTGCTTTTTTCTATAATTCTGAAATTGCATTAACAAAGCTTTGTAGGGGCTGATTTCCCCTGATCTTTATAACACGTTCATCATTGAATATAAGAAACGATGGAGTTGCATCAATGCCAATTTCTTGAGCAAACTTGTAGGATGCAAGTACAACATCCTGATATTTGTGAGATTCTAAACAAGAATTAAATTCAGTTAGGTTCAAGTCTACATTCTTTGCAAATTTATTGAGCGAATCTTTCGTAATCCAACCAGTTCTTTCACCTGCCCAATTGTTGTATAATTGATTATGATATTGCCAGTATTTTCCTTGATCTTTTGCACAGTAAGACGCCTCCGCAGCTAATACTGAATCAGGACCATTGAGTGGGAAATCTCTGAATACCAAATTCACTTTTCCAGATTCAATATATTCTTCATCTATTATATCAAGACTGGATTTATGAAATCTATAACAAAAGGTACATTGATAATCTCCAAATTCAACAATTGTTATAGGAGCATCTGGATTGCCCAAAATTGGTGATCCTCCATTTGTTAGAGTTGATTTTGTAAGAACATTAGAATCCGTTTCTTTTTGTTCATCGTTGTCAAACAAATACAATGTAAAACCAGCCAAGATTCCAATTATGATGGGGATTGTAATCAAATAGAATTTATTCAATACAGAACTATTCACTAATATACACCTTTAATGTCTTTCAAATTTTGTTAATTTTCCAAAGCATTTGTTATTGATTCTTAATGATTGGTGATCACTACTAGCAATGTTTTTAGAAACACATTTCAATTGATAAAGATTTCATCTTTCAATTCTAAATCTTTAGAATGAGACTAATACCATTCTGTTTAAATAACTGATAAAAGAATTCCAGAATGAATTGGCACGAAGACTTACTTTGCCACAATTAAAAAAATATGACATTACTCAAAAAGTAATTGAAGCATTAGCTGATGCAGAATCTCGTGCCATACTTTTTTCGATAATAAGAAATGGTAAAACTGCAGCAGAATTATCAGATCAATTAAAAATCCCTCTGAGTTCTGTATACAAAAAATTAGCAGATCTTGAAGACTTGACGTTGATACAAGTTGAAAAATGGATGATATCTGATAAGGGAAGAAAATTCAAAGTATACCGTAGTAGAATAAGCAAAGCAGACATTTCTATTCGTAAACCTGAACCTGTACTTAATCTGGTCCCAAACTAGTCATTATGTCAAAGCCTAACATTATTCAACTCAGTGAATTCGATGTAACACAAAAAATTATTGAATCTCTCAGCAATGTTTGCGCAAGAGCTGTGTTGTTTTCAATTAAAGATTCTTCAAAGGATGCAACTCAAATTGCTGAAGAACTTAATATTTCGTTATCTACAGTATACAAGACTCTCTCAAATCTTGAAGATCTTGCACTAATTGTTGTAGATAGATACATAATTTCAAAAGATGGAAAAAAGATAAAACAATACATTAGCAGAATTGGTAAGGTCGAAATCGTTATGACTGATATGGAACCCAAATTGAGTCTTTACCCAAACAAAGCAGTAAAATCAAAAGAGTAATTATTCTACAATGTATTCTAAACTTGTAGAACTACCCAAGAATTCTAATATGGTGTACTTAGTGAGAGTTTGAATGAATTCAACTAACCTTATGCTTTGCTTTGCCCTTTTTACTGTTTTTACATTTAGTGTAATTCCGTTTGCATTTGCTGATCTGGGAGATAAATGGAATGAAATTAAAAGCTCCCTACAAAAAGCAGAAAACGCAGGTTCTGCAGCAAATGCATTATCTCATTTGGATATGGCAAGACAAATCTATGTTACAAATTTTAAACAAGCGGCCACTGAACTAGACTTTGAAAGTGATCAACTTATAGAGACATCTTTTTCTGATATAACTGATAATCTAGAAGAGGGTAAGATTGTAGAAGCATCATTAAACAGACAGATTATTGATAAAACTATTTACAAAATTTCTTTTTTGAAAATAGAACAAGCTCTTGAAAACCATGATCCGGAACAACTAATGAAGTGGTTTTCTGTAATCGAAGCAAAATTTTCTATCTCAGAAAAGGACTTTGCAACAAATAACGCTTTGAAAAAAATTCAAGCTGATTCTGAGGAAATACCAGAATACTCTGACATAATAAAGGAAGAAATCTTGAGTATATTCAAACTAAAAACAATCGAAGAATTAGAAGAAGCAGTTGGAGCTCTAGAAAAGGGAGATGTTAACAACGCTAGAAAATTTACTTACGAAGGTCTTTACTATTATCGAACACTACATCCATCAGTGATTGAAAAACTAGGACAGGAGGAAGCATCTGAATTATTGCATGAAATGGAAGAAGCAGTGAAAGTTACCAATTCTGGCTCTTCAGCACAAGTAATGAAACAAAAACTTGAGGAAATCTCCTCTGAAGTCGAACTGCTAATTAGAGAGTATGAGGGGGGTGAAACTTCTGGAGCTGGTTTTGCATTATCTGGGATTAAGGACAGATTGAATTTAGTAGCCGAAGAATATTCTGAAGCAGTAAGTGATGGCGCTATAGTGGATCAGGAAGAATATGATGAAACTGTCATATTCTTGAACAAGGCCATGGAAATTTTCTCAGAAAATCATAGTTTGATTTCAGAGTTGTCCACATCTGATGCCGATTCATTAGAAAAAAACATGGATGAAATAAAGTCGCTAGTTGATAACCTCGGTAATCCTAATCAAGTAACCATTCTAGTTGGAAAGAGCTTGAATAATATTGCCAGCTTGGAGGAATTGGCAGGAGGCACAGAAGAAATTACTGCGATACAGTACATTGATAACATAACAAAGCTCCTCAAAGAGACTAAATCCGCTTACAGAAGCGGAGACTCTGAGAAAGCATTTGAACTGGCAACCGAGGCTTACCTAGATAATTATGAGTTTGTAGAGGCACCGTTAGGAGAACTAGATAATGAACTGATGCTAAAAATTGAAAATGACATGAGAGTTACACTCCGCGACATGATCCAAAGTGGCGAATCTCCTGATGAAGTAGATGCGCACATTAATATGATCTTGGTAGATCTTGAAACTGCGAGAAAGATTGTACCAGAATTTGGACCGATTGTAATTAGCATCCTTGTTATCGGAATCATTACAACAATAATTGTAACAAGAAAAAGAAATTTCATTCAACTCCCAGCTTAATTTAATTAAAAACATCCCAGTTCCAAAGTTTTGGAATGAATTTTGAATTTAAATAACGATAGCTTCCCCTAATTCATGCATACTTATGAAATTTCTCATTAGCTTTTGCTTTTTTTTGTTAATACTAGTTTTAATCCCAATTTCACATGCACAAGAAGATGCTTTACTTGTAAGTACAATAGAGGTAACTAAAATCGGCACAGAATTAACAAAAACAAGCCTCTTGGAAAATGACTATGCGTCCGCTGAAAAATATTCCAAATACACCAATGATTTTTTTGGAAAAAGAGTTAACGATTTGCGAAATACAGATCCAGAATTAGCAAACGATATCCACGTGTATCTTTTGGACATTCATGCAGCAATTACATCAAAAAAAGATGCCCAATCAATTATTTCTATAATTGATGATGTTCAACAATATCTAACTGTTGATGATGTTTCTGATAATGTAAAAAACCAAGTGGTTGTGGTGCTTTTGTCTGAGGCAGATCAACAATACCAAAAATTTGATCAACAAGACGAAGAAGAATCTTATCAGATTTCAAAAGATCTTATTGGTAAAGCTGACGCTATGTTTGATTCACAAGCAGATCTGGAAAAACGTTTGGATGAAGAGATTGCATTCTTCTTTGATGATTTGGAAAATCAAGTTGATGAAAAATCTAGTTTCATTACAGTTGGAAATCTGATTACGGCCATTCAACGAGATATTTTAGGAACTGAAACTGTAACCCGTGACTATCAAAGCTTGTACGAAAAAATAAGAGAATTATATTCTCAACTGTTAACAGAGATTGATTCTGGCAATTTTGAAACAGCAGAAGAGCTGGCAATAGAGGCGTACTTAGAAAACTATGAACACCTTGAACCACCTTTGGAAAAAGTTGATCCAGAACTTATGGAAAAAATCGAAATAGACATGAGAGAGGAACTGCGTGATATGATAATAAACAGGCAGGATCCTAATATTATTCGTGTGTTTGTGGAAGAATCTATCTTGCCAGATCTTAAAAGATCTGAAGAGTTGCTGGTAGAATACATCAAAAATAATCCTACTGTAAATTTTGAAGGCTCATCAGTACCTGAAGAGGAATTAAAAGCAATGGGCGAGGCCTCTGCTGAAGAAAAATCAGGCGTAATGTCTGAGATTGACATTATCAGAACTGGATTAGAGGAAACTTTGGCACAATATGAACAAGGAAACTATGAATCAGCTTATGCTACCGCAAGAAGTGCATATCTAGATAGTTATGAATTCGTTGAAATTCCATTACGAGAGATAGCACCCGACTTTACATTGGAAGTTGAGTATCAATTTGCCGAACTACGAAATTTGATCAACCAGGAGGCAGAGTTTGAAAAGGTTCAAAATACAATAGTTGACATTCGAAGAAATCTTGATGAATCTGAACGCCTTGTTACAGGAACGGGAGAGCTTGCACCTGCTATCGCATTTAGTGCATCCTTTTCTTTGATTTTTAGAGAAGGTTTGGAGGCAGTACTAATTCTTGGAGCAATTTTGACATACCTTGAAGCATCACGCAATGCCAGATTCAAACCATATGTTTATTATGGGATTATGGCCGCCATTGGGGCTACTGCTGTTACTTGGTTTATTACTTCGTATATAATTGCAATATCTGGTGCAAGCCGCGAATTAATAGAGGCCATTGCAGCACTATCAGCTACGGCTGTCTTGTTTTATGTGAGCTTTTGGGTATTAAACAAAATAGAACATAAAAAATGGATGGAATTTGTAAAAGCTAAAGTTTGGCAAGCTACTACAACAGGCAGTGTAATGGTTTTTGTCATGCTTTCATTCTTTACCGTCTATAGGGAAGGATTTGAGACGGTGTTGTTTTATCAGGCAATGTTTGGATTTGCAAAATACATGGAGTGGTGGGTTGGACTGGGATTTGTTCTAGGATTAGCAACATTGTTTGTAATTTACTATATAATGAGAAGATTGGGTAAAAAATTACCATTAAGGGTTTTATTTGGATTAACTATGGGCATAGGTGCATATCTGTCAATTGCATTCTTGGGAAATGCCATTCGAGAATTACAGGTTCTTGATATTATTCAGTATACTCCTATGTTTGGAACAATACCTAGATTGGACATCAATTTGGCCACAATGACTGGAATTTATCCTACTCTTGAAACTATAGTTGGACAGATTATACTACTTGCCATATACTTAATAGCTGCGTCATATGTTTTGATACTGCGGCCTCGCAAAGAAAAAAGACTTGCTGCAATGAGAAAGTCTAGGAAAGAAGTAGATGTCTGAAAAGAGACGAATCCGAATTGGTGTGGATGTTGGAGGGACTTTTACAAAAGCTGTGGCCATTGACGTCAAGACAGGACAAATTATTTCTAAATCCACTGTACCAACGTCACATTCTGCAAAAAAGGGAGTCTCAGAAGGTATTGTTGACGCTCTATCTAATTTATTGTCTGAGAACAACATTGGCCAAGACGAAATAGAATTAATTTCTCACAGTACAACACAAGCAATTAATGCCTTGTTGGAATCAGATACTTCAAAAGTTGGAATTGTTGCAATGGGAGTAGGTCCAGAAAAAAAAAATGTGATTAAAAGAACCTGTCTTAAAGATGCAAAAATTAATCAGAATCAAGACATAAAAACTACGCAATCATTTCTAGACACTTCTCACCTTCTTTCTGAGGATGAAGTTGTAAACGCTATAAGTGAATTGAAAAACAAGGGAGCAGAGGTAATTGTTGCAACCGAAGCTTTTGGCGTTGATGACCCATCAAACGAATTATTCGTAATGAAGAATGCCGCAAAACTAAATGTTCCTGCAACTGCGTCTCATGAAATTTCAGGAGTTTATGGATTAGAAATTAGAACTCTTACGGCAGCTGTTAATGCAAGTGTCCTGCCAAAAACATTTCAAGTAGCTAATTTTGTTGAGGATGCGATACGATATACTGGTGTAACAGCTCCATTAATGATAATGAAAGGAGATGGAGGAGTTACAAGTATGAAGACCTTTAAGACCAAACCAATTCTGACAATTCTATCGGGACCAGCAGCCAGTGTTGCGGGCGCATTATTATACCTCAAGATAACAAATGGTATTTTTGTTGAGGTTGGAGGCACTAGTACCAATATCTGTATTATAAAAAATGGAAAACCAGAAATCCGTTATGTAACAATTAAGGATCACCCCACATGTGTAAGATCCATGGATGTTAGAATTCTGGGAGTTGCTGGGGGCAGCATGGTTAGATTAAAGAATAATCGCGTTTGGAAGGTAGGACCAAGAAGTGCGCATATTGCAGGATTGAAATATTCTTGCTATGCAGAACCTACAGATCTCAAAACTGGAAAAATTATAACTATCAAACCTACGAAAAGTGATCAGGAAGAATACGTGGGAATAAAATGTCATAATGGCATATATGCAATTACGAATACCTGTGCTGCCAACGCGCTTGGTTTAATTGAAAAAAATGACTATTCATATGGGAATCAGGAATCTGCAAAATTTGCATTAAGCAAGTTAGCAGATTACCTGAATACCTCTTATTCGGAAATTTCATTATCCATTATTCAAACAGCATCCTTTGAGATAACAAAAACAATTAGTAAGATTCTGAAGGAATTTGGATTGAACCCTCTAAACACAAAGATAATTGGAGGTGGTGGAGGCACCTCGGTCTTGGTTCCCTTTGTAGCAAAACAACTTGGAATACAATACGAAAAGGCAGAACATGCAGATGTTATCTCATCAATTGGGGTAGCATCATCCATGCTTCAAGAAGAATTAGAATTTACAATGGCAGAACCCCTTCCTGCCAAGATTTCAGAGGCACACAAAAAAATCCATGCTATTTTGGTAGATAAAGGAGCTGTGCCAGAATCAGTTGTTGTAAATAGTGAATTCATTGCTGAAAAATCCCTACTAAGAGTTTCCGCAATAGGAAATGTTGAACTTGATAGTGCAGACACCTCAAAAAATGTTTTCACTTTACAAGAAGCTAAAGAACGTGCAGCAGAAATCATAGACATTTCGCCAGAATTAGTAGAGATGAACTATGAATCTGATCATTATTTTGTATTTATTGGACATGTAGAGGAACGAAAGTTATTTAGCAAAAAGAACAGACATCATATTATAGTTCTTGATAGGTTTGGAAAAATAAAACTGTCAATAAAAAATGGCAAAATTTTCCAAGGCGGAAAAATATCATTAATTGAAGATCTAGATGAATTTTTGGAATCACGCAGCAGTGATATTGCGCCACGAGTCTTTCTTTTAAATGACTTAAAACTAATGGATTTTTCAAGCTTGACATCCTCCCCACATATTATTAATGCTGTAAAAGATGAATTACAAGATTCAGGAAAAGCAGCAATAATTGTTGAAAGATAATGCTTTTGAAAATATTTTTTATATTTACTATTGTTTCCATTTTTACTTTCCAGAGTGCTTTTTCTGAAACTTATGACTTGGTCATAGATGAAAAAACATTCACTGTCAAATATGATGGCATGACAGACGTTTTAGCTATGAAAATAGATCATGAATCAAAATCTCTATTGATTGGAATTAAAAATACCGAGGATTCTAATTTTAGAATTTCTGTTCCTAATGAACTAATCAGTGCTTCATCCAACGAATTTGCTATACTTGTCAACGGGCACGAATTAAATTACTCTCTTGAGGAAAAAAACGATAATACTATTTTTTCCTTTTTTATCCCATATGGAACACAAGAAATTGAAATAATTGGCACAAAAGTTGTCCCCGAATTTCCTTTTGGCCCAATTGTCATATTTAGTGTTATTATTTTATCAGTTATTGCAATTTCTAAAACTAAAGATATTGTTAGGTTGTAATCTTATCCAAAGTTCCTTCCTTGGAGGCAATTTTTATCTCTCGCGCAATCCTTTTTCCCATACTCATTGGTTCATCATAATTTAAAGCAGTATAAGGAGACCCATTTATGTACATATTAGTGCCAGCCACTATTCTTGCTGAAAACTCAAACGTATAGAATTTGGCATTTTCATCATATACTCCTTCAATACAAAATGGTCCATTCATTCCGGGTTCTACTAACCGCTTTGAGGTATTAACAAATTGTTCTCCCATAGAGTACACCTCATCTAGGAGTGACTCTCGAAGTACTAATGGGCTGTTTGCTATTACATTAAAAGAAGGAACGTGATCCAAACCCTTTTGATCTTCTGCTGGTATTCGTGCTAAACCTTCAATATCTGATTCATGTCTTTTATCAACACCAAAAAGTTCTAGCTCCTCGTTTAACGGTGAATAAAAGAATTGAAGATATGCCAATACTCCTGATATGTATTCTTGCAAGTAAAGATCAGAATCCCCATTGATAATTCCTTGTGAAATTAACTTGTCCCTCTTTTTTTTATAATCGTCATAATTTGTTGTCATAAAGTAACCTTTTCCACCAGCGGCACCATGTCTTTTTGCGATTGTAAGAGATTGTATATCCTTTGGATCAGATATTGTTTTAGGTACTCTCAAGCTAGATTCTTGCATAAGTTTGTCTTTTAATTTTCTGTCAGACTCCCATCGAAGAATCCACTTGTTCCCAAAGATCGGAACGTTAATTGATTCAATCTCTTTAGAATTCATTTGAGCAATAAGTGTGCCATGTGGAATTAACATGGATTTATTTTGTTGTAGCTTATCTTGACAATTCTTATCTAAGATTTCCTTAAATGAATTTACAATAATGAACTCATCAATAAAACGAAATCGTTTATAGAGACCCTCTCTTTTTTTTTCACAAACAAGTACTGTTTTTAACCCCTCATCTTTTGCACCTTTTAGCACTTGTAGGGCACAGTGTGAACCAAGAGTTGCTATGGAATTCAAATCTCTGTAGTTTTTGTGGTATAGGGACCTTATGAACTATGTGCACTTGAAACAAACGCAAATATTTCATCTATTAGTTCTACTGATAGATTTGAGTGATATTTCTGAGGAGTTATTTTCAATATAAAATCAAAAAGGTTGGATTCATCTGAGATCTTTCCCTCTTCTCTATATAATGAATAAACTGCTATTCCATTTGCTATAAGGGCAACTGTTTTTTCTCTATCTGATAGTGGCATTATTAGCTTAATTATGTGCTGGGTAATAATCTTAAAAATCTGGTCATTAGGGCCCTCAAATTTAATTTAAAAAATCTGTATATGCCCTCATTCTTGGGCTAACAAAATTTTTCATAGATTCTATTTGTTTGATATACTTGGAGAGAAATTTTGTTAATAAATTTACTATCACTACAATTTCATACAATTGAATGTACTAATCAAAGAAATATGCTTGTTGCAATTCATAAAAATTAATTATGCTTGATGACAGCCAGATTCTGGTATATTATGATTGGCACTGAATTAGGTGATTTACGACGTACCCATTATTCAAATGAGCTAAATGACTCCCTAGAAGGGGTTCAAGTTATTGTTATGGGATGGGTTTTAACGGTTAGAGAACATGGAAATATCTCATTCATGGATATTCGAGATAAAAAAGGGAATATTCAAATTGTAGCCAAAAAAGGCGCCTGTCCCGATGATGTTAGAGAATACATTAGTAAGCTTAAACAACATTCTTCGGTTGGAATCGTAGGTACTATCAAATCTTCACAAAAAGCACCAAACGGAATCGAGATCCAACCTCAAGAACTTTATGTGTTTTCTGAAGTGGATGGGATCGCACCATTTGAACCTATGGCAAAAACTGTAAAGAATATTGATACTAGACTTGAGATAAGAGCAGTTGACCTTCGTAGGAAAGTACTTCAAGATATTTTCAATGCAAGAAGTAAAGTCTTACGTGCCGTTAGAGAGTATTTCTATGAAAACGATTTTGTGGAGATAAACACTCCAAAAATGATAGCCTCTGCAACTGAAGGAGGTGCGGCCTTGTTTCCAATCTTTTATTACAACAAAGAGGCCTTTCTTGCACAGAGTCCACAACTATACAAAGAGCAGTTGACCATGTCATTTGAAAAGGTTTTTGAGATTGCCCCAATTTTTAGAGCTGAGCCATCTAGAACAAACAGACATCTTGCTGAAGCAATTTCAATAGATTTGGAAGAAGCCTATGTGGATTACAATGATATTATGAATAGAATTGAAGATATTGCAAGAAAATCTATAGATGCTGTTATAAAGTTATCAAATGAGATTTTTGATTTGGATTTTAGAATTCCGCAATTAGAAAAAAAAATTCCTAGGTTCAATTATGACGAGTTAATAGAAAAGATGCAGAATGAAGGAGTAAAAACAGAGTGGGGCGACGACCTTTATCCTTCCAACTTGAAGAAAATTGGGTTGAGTGGATTTTATTTTATAAAAGACTGGCCTATTGGCCCAAAGCCTTTCTATGTTAAGGCAAAGAAAAATAACTCTACTGTTTCAGAATCCTTTGATTTTATGTTTGGAGATTTGGAAATATCTTCTGGAAGCACAAGAATAGAAAAAAGAGACGAATTAACAGAAAGGATGAAAAATAAAGGAATGAAAGTGGATTCTTTTGAGTATCATCTCAAAACGTTTGACTTCGGCGTTCCGCCTCACTCTGGGTGTGGAATTGGTCTTGAAAGATTAATGATGGCACTAACTGGAACTGAAAACATTAGAGATGTAACATTTTATCCTCGCGATATTGATAGATTAACACCTTAGGTGATCTGATGGCAACAAAAGAAGAGATAGAAAAAGTAGCAAAATTAATGCGAATAGAGCTTGATGATCACCAAGTTCATGTGGACAGAATACAAAAAATGATTGGATATTTTGATATTCTAGACAAAGCTGGAGTGGAGAAAGAAGAACTAATTGTTCAAGAAAGAACTCTAGAGCATTTCAGAGATGATGAACATGAGAAATATGAAGATAAAATAATTTCAAAACTGAAAAATTACAAAGGAAAGTATGTTAGATCGCCGAAGCTGAGCTAATTTGAATCTAAATACATCTGCATTACAATACATCGATGATATAAGGTCAGGAAATACTACTGTAGAGGAATTTACAGCTAAAACTCTTGAACAGATACAGGATTTTGATGAAACACTTCATGCATATCTGTCTTTAAATGAAAATGCGATTAATCAAGCTAGACAGATAGACAAGAGGATTAAGTCAAAGGATAAAATTGGCCTATGTTATGGTATGCCTATATCAGTAAAAGATAATATTTGTGTGAGGGGAACAAAAACAACTTGTGCGTCAAAAGTTCTCGAAGATTTTGTTGCACCGTATGATGCTACTGTAATATCTAGATTGAAAGCACAAGATGCCATTATGATTGGCAAGACAAATTTAGATGAATTTGCAATGGGGTTAACTACAGAGTTTAGTGCTTATGGTCCATCCAAAAATCCTTGGAACACAGAATATGTTCCTGGCGGATCCTCTGGTGGAAGTGCAGTGGCAGTAGCTGCTCGCGAATGTATCATGTCACTTGGCTCTGATACTGGAGGTTCTGTTCGTAATCCTGCCAGCTTTTGTTCTGTAGTGGGTTACAAACCAACATATGGTCTTTTGAGTAGGTACGGATTAATCTCTTATGCTAATAGTATCGAACAGATTGGTCCCATTACAAAAAATGTTGAAGATTTGGCATTTTTTTTAAATATTTTATCTGGTTTTGATCCTAATGATTATACTACAATAGAAAAGCCAGCTAACGATTTTTTATCAGAAATTGATGCGGGAGTAGAGGGCAAAAGAGTAGGAATCGTAAAGGAAATGATTGGGGATGGCACAGCAACAGAAGCTGTTAATGCAACCACTGAGGCTGCAAACCAATTTGACAAATTAGGTGCAAGTTGCGAAGAAATTTCTTTGGATATGGTTGATTATTCTGTTGCAGCATATTATACTATCACATCTACTGAAGCTGGAAGCAATCTAGCTAGATATGATAATTTAAGATACGGGTTTGATTTTCCTTTAGAGGGTTATGAATTCAATTCATATCTGTCAAAAGCAAGAAAAAATTTTGGCGCAGAAGTGACTAGAAGGATGATTCTTGGGGGATTTGTTCCCTCATCAGGTCATGCTGGTAAGTATTATCTGAAGGCTTTGAAAGTAAAAAACAAACTGACTGAAGAAGTTAATCAAGCATTTGAAAAATTTGATTATCTTATTTCACCTACTGTACCAATACTGCCTTTCAAACTTGGAGAAAAAATTGATGATCCAGTAGCCTTGTTTTTAATAGATATTAACACAGTAACTGCAAACCTTACAGGCAAACCTGCTATCTCTATTCCTTTTTCAGTATCCAATGGATTGCCAATTGGTATGCAAATTGTGGCTAAACCAAAAAAAGATAAAGAGTTGTTACAGGCAGCATACTCTCTTCAAAATTCAGTTAAAATCCCAGAGGTGCCAATATGACAAAGATAGGATTAGAGATTCATTGCCAACTTACCAATCTAGAAAGTAAGCTGTTCTGTCCCTGTAAGGCAAATTACAGAGGTTTTGAACCAAATTCAAACATTTGTCCAATATGTGTTGGGTTGCCTGGAACCTTGCCCAGATTAAACAAAGAAGCAATAAAGAAGGCCCTTGTCATTGCCATGGCTTTGAACTGCCAAACACCAAACAAAATTGCCTTTTTTAGGAAAAATTATTTCTATCCAGACTTGCCAAAAAACTATCAGATTACTCAACTGAATCTTTTTGGTGAGACAAGTATAGGAAATACTGGTAAAGTTACTGTTGGCGAAAATGAAATCAGGATACGTAGGATTCAACTTGAAGAGGATCCTGGCAGATTAATTTATGAAGGAATTTCTGAAAGGACTCAAGTCACACTAGTTGATTATAATCGGTCTGGCACTCCTCTTGTTGAAATTGTTACAGAACCTGATTTTGATTCTCCAAAACAAGTACGGCAATTTTTAAACATGCTATCTGATTTGCTAGAAAACTTGGATGTCTCTGATCCATCTCTTGAAGGTGCAATGAGGGCAGACGCTAATGTTTCTGTTGAAGGCGCAGAAAAAGTTGAAATTAAAAACATAGGATCGTTTTACGATTTAGAAAAAGCAGTTAATTTTGAAATTACAAGACAAGAAAGCTTAGTTTCAAGGAATATTGCAGTCCCTCAAGAAACTCGGCATTGGGACGATAAACGGAAAATTACTGTTGCTTCAAGAAGCAAGGAAGAAGAAATGGATTACCGGTATTTTTTGGAGAGTGATATCCCATGGATTAAACTTGAAGCAGAAACAATTGAACTGCTTAAAAAAGAAATGCCGGAAAGTGTCATTTCAAAAATTGAGAGATACAAAAAAGATTATGATATTCCAAGTCAAGTAGCAGAAATCTTAGCTGGAGACAAATATTATTCTGATTTATTTGAAAAAGCTCATGATTCTACAAATGCAAAAGATGTTGCAAATTTTATTACTACTGATTTGATGGGGTTAGTTGACACAAGAGAAAAACGTGAAAAATCCAAACTTGAACCAAACCATTTGAAAGAGTTGGTAGATTTAATTAAAAAAAATGAATTATCAAGAAACTCTGCAAAACTTGCAATACAAGAAATAATCCGCTCTGGTAAATCTGTTCATGAGGTAGTTGCGGAACTAGATCTTGGTAGTGTATCTAATGAGGAGGAGCTGGCAGAAATAATTGAGGAAATAATTAGACAAGAATCGAAGGCTGTAGAAGAGGCAAAAACCAATCCTCAAACGATAAACTATCTGGTCGGAAAAGTGATGGAAAAAACAAGAGGTAAAGCGGATCCAAAAAAAACTCTAGAACTCTTAAAACAAAAAGTTATCCAAAAGTAGTAAATCAAATCATATGAAAATGATTGATCCTAGATTGTGAAAGATTTTTTATGATTTGAAACCTATCAAAGTTTTTTTATTCTGATTTTAATATTTAGTTTAATTGTCTGAATTTGTCTTTAACCCTACTAGAGATCAGATTGAATATTCAAACATTTGGAAATTTATGAAAACACATAATCTAGATTCACTTAATTCGTTGTATGAAAAATCTATTGATAATCTAGAATGGTTTTGGAAACAGGTAGAAAAGGATATTGGAATTGTTTGGAATGAACCTTATTCTAAGGTTTTAGATACCGCAAACGGAATCCAGTGGCCAAAATGGTTTGTAAATGGAAAAACAAACATAGTAAGCTCTTCTGTTGAAAAATTTTCAAAACAATATCCAAACAAAATCGCATACTATTTTGTTTCTGAAGATGGTAATTTATCTAGTATAACATATTCGCAATTAAATAAAGAAGTAAACATGCTTGCAAATTCTCTAAAAAATTTAGGTGTTAAAAAAGGAGATGTTGTGGCAATATTTCTTCCCATGATAAAGGAGGCTATAATTGCGATACTTGCATCTGCAAAGATAGGGGCAATTCAAACAGTTATCTTTTCTGGTTATAGTACAGATTCTCTTAAAATACGTCTTGAGGATTGTAACGCTAAGGTTCTATTTACCTCAGATGGCTTTCATAGAAAAGGAAAGATCATTTCTCAAAAAAGAATAGTTTTAGATGCGATTAAAAACACAAACGTAGAAAATATCATTCTGGTTCCTTACAAAGGTGTTGATGCGTATGACTCGGATTTGGTCATAAAATACGATGATTTTGTATCATCAACTTCTGAAAATTGTGAAACAGAAGTCATGGATTCTGAAGATCCTTTATTCATTCTTTATACATCTGGGACAACTGGAAAACCAAAAGGCGTTGTTCACAGTCACGGGGGTTTTTCCGTTTTTGCAGGACACCAGTCTGCATATCTGATTGATAATCATCCTGAAGATGTCGTTTTTTGGCCTGCTGACATTGGTTGGATCACTGGTCTGGTTTGGAATGTATATGGTTTATTGTTAGTTGGTTCTACTGGAATCATTTATGATGGTGCATTAGATTATCCAGACAACAAAAGAATATGGAAAATAATTCAAGATTTTGAAGTTACAATCTTTGGAATCTCGCCAACAGCGGTTAGAATGTTTAGAAGACAAAACCTTAACCCATCAGAAATGTTTTCTTTGGACGCACTCCGAAACATTCCAACAACAGGAGAGCCAATAGACGAACAATCGTGGTGGTGGCTGTTTGATAAAGTTGGAATGAAAAAAATCCCAATTATGAACTTATCAGGTGGAACAGAAATTGGGGGAGCTATGTTGTCAGTATTGCCTGGAATGAGTCTTAAACCATCTACTGTTGGTATGCCATGTCCGGGAATAAATCTTGATGTGTTTGACGATGATGGAAAATCAATAAAAAATCAAAAAGGATACTTGGTAATAAAATCTCCTTGGCCTGCAATGACAAAAGGCTTGTTGAATGATAAAAATAGGTACTTGGAAACTTATTGGTCCAAGTTTCCTGACATTTGGTTCCATGGAGATTATGTTCTTGTAGATGAGAATGGTCTTTGGTATATGCATGGTAGGGTTGATGATGTGATTAATGTATCAGGACATCGGCTTAGTACTGCAGAGATTGAACAATGTGTTATTTCTCATGAGGATGTTAGTGAGGCTGCGGCAATTTCAATACCTGATGATATAACAGGCGAGTCAATAGTAATTTTTGCAGTACCAGAAAAAAACACCGACACAGTATTTGAAGAACAAATCAAAAATTACATATCAGAAAAAATTGGCAAAGTTGCAAGGCCAAAGCACGTTCTAATTGTAAATGATCTTCCAAAAACTAGGACTGGAAAAGTAATGAGACGCCTTCTTAAATCAAAAGTACAAGGCAAGACTCTGGGTGATCTTTCTTCCTTGGAAAATCCTAGTGTCTTAGAAGACCTGCCTACATTGGTTGAAAAAAATAGGCAAAAATAAATCTGATTTAATATATTGACCTTTTTATTTGGATACGGTGTGAGTACTAATCATTGAAGTTTGTAATAGATCAACAAGTAGAAGACATTGAACTTCCTGAGAACTTGAAACTAAATACATTTTTACAAGAATTTCATTCTGATTGTCCTCATTCAGAATGTTCTTTTGGCTTCTATGGATTTGCTTTTGGGCAATCTCCTTTTCCAGTACCTAAACCGGTGCAGGAGGCTTTGCAAAAAAACGCTGGGAGAGGAACTTATGCTGCAGTACCAGGAATAGAGGAATTACGAGAAGCTATCTCAAAGTACAATAGGTATTATTTTCAAATGGATGTTGATCCTAAGAGAATCTATGTGGGTCCAGGAACAAAGGAACTAATCTTTAATCTCTTAGAAATATTGCATGGAACAGTCATTTTGCCAACCCCTGCTTGGCTTGGATACTTGCCACAGATTAGATTCTTGAAAAAAAATTATCATATGCTGTCATCAAGAGGAATTCAAAAAAAGATTTCTCCAAGTGATCTTAGAAAATTGGCGTTACGGCTACATGATAGGCAAAAAATTCTCATCTTAAATAATCCACATAACCCAACGGGCCAGCTTTATGATCAATTAGAGTTAGAAGAAATAGCTGATGTGTGTAGAGAACAAGATATTACCGTTATTTCTGATGAGATATACGCTCAAACTACATATGATTTTACAAAATTTGTCAGTATGGGAAAGGTTTACCCAGAAGGCACCTTTGTAACAAATGGTTTATCCAAATCTCATTCAGCAGGAGGATACCGCTTAGGGTACGTGATCTTTCCACAACATGCAATTGATGTAAAGAGACAATTCAAAAAAATACTTGCAACAGAATATACTGCAGTATCTACTCCAATACAACATGCTGCAGTGGCAGGTTTTGAACCAACCAAGGAATTAGATGAATATTTCAGGATTACCCGTAACATTCATCATATCTTGGGAGATTATACTTACAACACACTAAACAACATTGACAATGTCAGAGCTACAAAACCTGAAGCAACCTTTTATTTGCTAGCGGATTTTAATGCGTATACTGCAGATCTTAACAAGATCAAGATTTTAACTTCTCAAAAATTATCAGAATCTCTAATTATACATCCTTATCACACAGCTATAGTAGGTGGAGATAGCTTAGTTTTAGAAAGAACTGACTTTAGTGCACGTATGGCATTTGTTGATTATGATGGCAATAAAGCCTTTCAAAGTTATCAAAACCACACTCCGAAAACTAATTCTGACCGACTGGAGTTTGTTAAAAATAACACTCCCAGGATTGCAAGTGGCCTTGAGATGATTAAAAAGTTCCTTGAGAATTTAAAAAAAGAAACTGCCTCGAATCTACAGAAAAAAACAGATTCTATGAGCGTACCAAGCTAATCTGTATCAAGTCTCTTTTTTAGCTCATCGTATTCAGTAGGAGTAATATCTCCATTTGCTAATCGTGTCTGGATTGTTTCAAGTGGTTTTTTAGTAATCAATGGCCTTATAATTTTATTTTTGATAGAATCACGATTAATGTTAATAAGATGAAAATTATGATCAACTTTTCTTTTAATTCCGTATACTGCTGCAAACAAGATTCCTAGTCCACTAAGGGCAAGAGCCATTTGAGCAGCTTCTTTATTGTTTAATGGGTTTTTTGTGTTTTCTTTGTCATGCGTAGCTTCTGCGTTTGGAATCACAAAATGATCAAAATTTTGATTTTGTTTTAATTTTTCAGTATATCCTACTGCATCTTCAATAGTTCTGCTTGGATAGTTTCTATCAAACCACTCCTTGTATTCTGGTTCTGAATAGTAACGTGTCAAATAGTATTCAGGATCCTTGCTTGAATCAACAAACGGAGCAATTCCTTGTTTCCGATATTCTTTTTTAGATTCGTTGTCTGAATTAGATTTTGGGGGTTCCAACTTGGAATCATGGGTAGCTGTTGTTAGATTATCCTCAACTGAATTCATACTATACTCAAAGGAGTGAGTTTTACCTTCTTTTAGATCATTTAAGAAAGCAGTAGTTTTGTAAATTCCTGCTTGATCTATTAGTTTGCTGATCTTGACTGACTGTTCAAAAGTATAATCGGGTTTTATTATAGCATGGAAAAGAGAAACAAATTCATAATTTTTATCATAAATTACTATACTAACTAGTCCAGCGTTTCCCTCTTCTACCTTTCCTGTAAACCTAATATTTTCCGATTCCAATCCATCACCATCTACTTGAAACTCCAATACCTTTCCATAAGCATTCCCAGTAATGAGCAAAAAAACAGAGGATATAACCAACAAGTTCCACTTTGAACTTATCACATTTTACTTTTCTAAAAATTATTTTTAAAAAAAGCGTAGGAATTATCCATAAGTTTCTAACTTGAGATCATGTAAGTCTAATACAAATTTGATTTTATGATCATCTAATAGTTTTTAATTTTAATTTTTTCTTTTGGCAAACTAAAATAGAAATTAGTCCCATTTTTCATATTGCTTTCAACCCAAATCTCGCCGCCCAATTTTTTTACAATTCCTTTACATATAGCAAGACCCAAACCGCTCCCCTCTTTTCTTCTCCTTGATGAAGTATCTATCTGGTAAAATTTTTTAAAAATATTTTTTTGTTCAGTTCTTGAAATACCTCGTCCATTATCTTTAACAAAAAATATCACGTTATTGTCATGACTGGTAGCTCCAATCTCAATTTGACCACCACTTTCGGGCATAAATCCAAGAGAATTTGAAATTAAATTAGAAAATACCTGATTAACTCTATCAAGATCTGTATTTACATAAAGATTACCAGATATTGATTTTTTGATTCTTACACCCTTAATCTCACAAAGGGGTAGAAACAACTTGTAAGCAGTTTCAATAATATCCTCAACTTTTAATCTGGATTTGGAAACATTTAGTTGTTCCAGATCAATTTTTTGCGCAATTAACACATCTTGGATTAATTTATCCAGCCGTACAGTTGCTAAATAGATCTCATTTATTGCATCCAGCTGTTGAGCGTTTAGTTTACCAAACATGTCTTGTTTTTTTAATAATTGAATGTAGCCCAGAATAGGCATAATGGGCGTTTTTAGTTCATGGGATATCATTGACATAAATTCTACCTTTCTTTTATCCATTTTTTGAAGCTCTGAATTCAATCTTTTTTCTTTTTCAATTGTATTAGCTATTACAGCAACCATCTTTTCAAAATTATCATGTAAATGCTGCAGTTCTTGAATACCATGATTGTCATAATGATTTTTTATAATTTTGTTATTAGTTGAAAATTCGTTCATTTTGTTCACCAATGATTCTATTGGCTTTGTAATATTTTTAGAAATGTAAAACGTCCCAATTAATGCACCAATTGAGACGATCACTGAAAACACAAACATAATTGTACCTAAAAATCGATCTTCGTTAGTTACAAAATTCAAAAAACCGATATAAAAAATTATGAAACTAGTTACTCCAAACATTAGAAAAAGCGCTTGTTTTATTTTTAGCATGGTAAAATTCCGATTATTTATTTGATGCCGTTAAAGTGATTTTTTCTAATAATTTGTCAATATCCACCGGTTTTTGTAGTATTTTGTTTACTCCCATATTTTTTATTTTATTCAAATTTATCTTGGACAGGTTGGATGCTGTAAGAATTATTATTTTTGAGCGTAATTTTTCTGGAATTTTTTCTAACACATCATAGCCATCAAAATCAGGCATTGCTAGATCAAGTAATATTACATTAAATTCATTGTTATTGATTACTTCAATGCTTTCTTTACCGTCATTACAAACAGTGCATTGATGTCCACTCAAACTAAGAAACGTTGCTATCATTTTTGTAATTTGTTCATTGTCATCAATTATCAAAACCTTTAATTCTTGTTTTGCGATAATTGACTTACTCAAACTTTACCCCTCCTTTATCCGTGAAGAATTTTTTTTTGCAATAGTCTAGTATGAGTTTTTCTTGTTCTATTTCTCGTAATCTATGTTCATATTGATTTTTGATTTCAGTTGCGTCGTCATTTTCTAAAACATATTTTGATCTTTTCCATATTAATTTGAATAATGCTTTTAGTGTTGTAACAAATGATTTAGAGTCAGTCCAGATCGCAATAGGAGATGAGTTGGGATTAATAAAAAACAAAACTTGAGAATCATCTTTTATAATAAACGAAAAATTATCATTCTGGTTTTCATTTAATCTTTTGATATTGTTAAGAGTCAATTCTTCAAATACATAATTTCCTTTTTCTGAAAAAGTAGTTAATATCTCTAAATGTGCTTTGGTATTTTTAAGAAATTCAATTAAATCCGTGTGATAAAATTTGATAAAATTAGCTTCAGAGCCTAACAATTGAATAGAAAACTGTGCAGTTTTTGTCATTTGTTCTACTTTAACTAGGATGGAATTTTTCCCTTGTAAAATCTGAAATTTATTTTCTCCTGCATCGTTAAAGTTGCTACCAAATTCAGGCAGTGTTTTCCAGATGGAAAGAATTGTTTTTTTCTTTGATTCTAATTCTGATATTCTTTTTTTTTCATTGCTAATTAAAACGTTAATGGCATCGTCGATAGGTACGGCATTAAATCTGTATGGTTTTCCAAATATTGAATAAATAATTCCCTTTTCTTCTAGTGAATTTAATAGATGGTAGGTCTCCGTTCTTGGAATTTTCAAAGTTTTAGATATTTCTGAAGCTGTTTTTTCAGACGATTTAGTCAAATGAAGATATATCTTTGATTGGTTGGGAGTAAGACCGTATTGTAAAAATATTTTATTGATTTTTTCTATAGATTCAAAATATTCATCTTGATAAGATGTTTTTTCTAAGAACGTCTTTTCGATTGTCATATTTTTTTGATACACCGAATATGACTTAAAACAATGTCTGTATTATGGTATTACAGATATTAGATTAAACCAAACTACGTACCAAAACCAAGACCTGTAAGGATAATATCTCCAAATAAAAGTTGTATTATAAATCCGCCAGTAATTAACAACAAATAAGGTAATCCAGGTGTAATCCAAGTGTTTGGTTTTTTTGCAAACTCTTCGTTTTCTGAATGGTGTAATGATAGTTCAATTTTTTTTTGTTCCCCCTCTTTTCGTTCAATAGAAAAACCATATTTTGGATTCTTTGCCTTGTAACCGATAAATGACGCAATTATTTTTTTAAATATCGGTTCATCAAATCCTTCAAATATTTTTTCCTTTCTTAAAATTAAGATTCCATTTCTTGTTACATTGACAATTAGCGGAACAACAAACAAAACCGCTGCATTAGATAAAGTAGTAAATGGAGTAACTATGTTTTCAGTAACTGTAATTTGTGGAGCTATAATAGCTAAAACAATTAATGCAAAGGCATCTGCCCCACCGAAAAAACCCAATCTCCAAGCAATAAATGCTACAGGTGCAATGATCAATGCAAATAAAACAGAAAATAGTGTCTCTATAGGATAAGGCTCAAATATCAACAGCGCAAAACCGACTCCTCCAAAGGCGATCCATAGGTAATCATGTATCTCTCTTTTCCATACATCCAGTACACAACCTATTGTTAACATTCCTAATGAAAGAATAATTCGTAACAAAATCATCTCGGATACTATTTCCATTTTTATCTGTCCCTCAATTTATCAGAAATTTTTTGTTATTTTTGTGATTTTTTAACAAATTTTTAAAATTTGATTGCAAATCATATACGCCTCTTAAAATTTTAATAATGATCATTGAAAAACAATTCGTGCGATTTCTCAGAGTGCTTCACAACCCCTCTACTGAGAAATATGCGCTTTATTACTCTATTATACTCATAGTTGTTATGGGAACTGTCTTGGTACAAAATTTTGGTCTGATTCATATGTCTCCAATTGAAGGTTTTGCAGTGTTTGTGGAGGGATTCATATCTTTGGTAATGCTTTCCCGCCATTCCAAAACAAGAGAATACTTTCCACATTATATTTCAAAATTCAAATCTATAACTAAATTACCGTTCCCTAATTTCTGACACTTTTTCTTTTATGTCATCTAATTTCTCTGTAATGTTTAGTCTTTCTGAAATTCCCTCGAGTCGATTTGATTTTTTCAGATAGAAGAATGCAGCCCCTGCAGCTCCTGGGATGGCAAATAACATCATTTTTTCTCTTGAAATTAAACTCTTTGGTTTTTCCTCTATTTTGATAGCGGGTTCTGTTGTTTCCACTGGAACAATCTCAGATTTTATCTCAGTCTTGATATTTGTAAATCCAATACCATTTACAGATGCAGAAATTTCTAGTTCTTCTGCTTCTTTTGGCATTATTGTTGCCTTGGCAATACCATCTTTGTTTGTGACAGAATCATGTTGTATTATCTCTCCACCTAAAACATTCCATTCTACATTCAAATTTTCAACAGCTAGTATGTTATTGACATATTTTACTGATAATTCTGCTGTTAATTCAGTTTCTGCATCAACTGAATTTGGGGCATTTAATGTAATCTCTGGGTTAAATCCCTTAACTACGAATTCATAATCTTCCATTGGTAAATCTTCTGCCAATATTGATATGTCGGCCTTTCCTTCAGAAACAGTATCTATTTCAAAAGATTTGAAATACTCTCCTTTATCCATAATTATGGTTTCAGGAAGCCTTATTGAATCTTGGTTGTTGGAAACAATCTCAAATTTAATTGGGGTTTTTGTGTATACTGGATTTCCAACGGAGTCTAGTACTTGTATAGATGCCATAGCTGTGGTACCAGGCAGGATATTATTTGGATATGACAACAGCACTTGAGTGGGGTCTGTAGTATGACTTTGCAAATTTAATTGGGCTTCTAAACCAGTTGCTTGTGCAGTTAATGCGCTTGTTCCCAATTTGTGTGCGTGTGCAGTGACTACAGAATATTCTTGGTTTTGTGAAATGATATCTGCTGGCACTTCAAAATTTTCATTTGCACTAAATGTCAATACAGAATCTCTAATAAAATGAGTTACTCCGATTCTGCCATTTTCCTCTTCATCATCGCCAGTAGATGTGGATGTTTCGTCGTCCTCATCTTCAGCCTCGATCAAATATCCAATTATTGGAAATTTTGAATTTGCTAGAATTTTAGGAATAAGTGTTTCAACAGTTAAACTTAGATTGTCTTCTTCTGGGCCTTCAGGAGTTCCAGTAACAGTGGTGGTTTTTTTGTTATCAGTAACATAAAATTCTAGTGAACTACTTTTGTCAGGGATAACAGTTCCTGTGTTGCCAAATATTATTGCTGCATTTTTTCCTTTCTTAAATAAAGCATCTTCTGCATCAACAGTTCCTAGATTGGATGAAGTAACACTGACTTTTAGGTCTTCGCTGGCCATAACAGGCACAGTGATGGTTGCTCTTTCTCGGTCAGTAACTCCTATGGTGCTAGTTCCTTGTTTTCTTGATACTTCAACATCGGTTTCAAAATAAGACACCCCGAGAATTTCTTTTTCACCCGTTGTTAAAAACGGAACGGTCTCAGTAATTGCAGGTCCTTTTCCTTCTACTGTTCCAATTTCATCATGAGTTATCTTCAAAGAATCTCCTTTTGAAATATAGTTATCTGCTGTAATGAAAAAATTATATGTTTGCTCAAAATCATCTGTAAACGTAGAAATATTTGGCCTAACAGAGAAACTAGTAAACGTTGAATATTTGCCTTCTCTGATCACTAACTCTTTTGTTTCAAATAAGAATTCTTCAAAATCATGACTGATATTTATTCCAGAGTCTGGATTTTCAACGCCTATCTTCAAATGAATATCTCTGTCAGATTTAACTGGAACTCCCTCTGCATCTTGAAGCTGAATAATGGCATATCCTATCTGTGAATTGAAACTGTTGAAATTTTTAGGAAATACATAAAGTTGTAATTGTAGTGGTGTTTTAGCCTCTCTAACGTGGATAAAATTACTTACTTTTTTCATACCTTCTGATTCTGCAAATATTATTGCGTCGCCAGATGATCTAACGTCAAATTTAGTTAAGGCATAATATTCGCCTTTTGGGATTTTGATTTTAGATTCATGTAATGAAATTATATCATTATTTGGAGTGGAAATATTTACTTCAATATCTTTTGGTGCAATAGTTGGCAAGTTTCCTGTTGTTGCTAATTCTACTCCCACATAACCAAATTTTGGACCATCAACTGGAAAGTCATTTGGAGTAGTTTTGAGTAAAATTTGAGTTGGGTGGTTGTTATTGGTATAGACTGTAACTGGAATTTGTTGAGATTTAAAACCTGGTGCAGCTAAGGATAGATTTACTGAACCTGGCTGTTTTGCTATAACTTTGATCGCATTTGAAAAATCATCATTTTGAATTACATCGGTGATTTGTAAGATAGTATTATCAGAACTTGATACTTTTAATCCATCTATTGTAACTGGTACAACATTTCCATCACTAACTGGATATATCTGGATTGTGCCTTCTGTGTTTTCTAGTAATTTCTGTGGATGTTGTTGATAACCAAACTCAAGAGTAGTTTGAGCATTGACTGGAATAAACCCTATTATGACTAATAATACTAATATTCCTACTATTGCTTTCAAACCAATAAACTTGTCCTAAAATTGGATATATTGAGCAGTGTGTATTATTAAGATTCATACTTCTAAAATAACACATCCATACTGATTACAGAGCTTTGAATCAATGTAATGCTTGTGAATGCTATTATGACTAGTATAATGGAATATTGGAAACCTCCAGAATATGTGCCAGTGACTATTTTGCCTAGGAAAATCCCTGCCAACCAGCCCTGAATTAGAATTGCCATAGAGTACAACTCAAAACTTTCCTTTGACTTGTTTTCTAGTTGGGTTATCTTTTGTTCATCTGTCTCTGATTGGATACTTATGCTTGTTAGCGAATCGATTACTAGAAGGGTTGTTATCCCAGTCATGCCCATCAAGATAAAACCTATCATAAGGTATGGCTTTAGTAAACTTCGTTTTGTTTTTTCTATGTTGTGAATTTTTTCTGAAACATCTGCTAGCGAAATCAAAGTATTTACATTTCCGCCACCTCCAGAGATTATTTCAAATAAAATTCTGAAATTGATAAGTACCTGAAAGTTTTTAATTTCTTTCTTTAATGATGAGAAAATTTCTCCAAACGGTATGCCCCACTCTAATTTACTTGAAATAGAATTGGCTGTTATAGAAAAGGAATTGTAATCGTTTCTTTTACAAGCTTGAATAACACATTTTTCAGGACTTGTTCCTGATTTTCTTGATTCTGCGATATCTCGCATTATCCTTGGAGTAGAATTTTCTGCATCTAGTGATTTTTGGAGTTTTTTTCTGAACTTTATAGCAGGAAAAGTAGCTGCGGCTACTAGTGAAAACATCAAGATAAATGAGTTGTATTCTTTGAAAACATCTGTGGTAACTAAGATGAATCCTATGGCAAAAAAGGGCAAAACATACATCAGAATTTGTTTAAATGGCATTTCTGGTAAAAATGAGGAATTAATTTTACTTGCAAGAAAAATAAACCCAATTGAGATTATGGGCGGTGTTACAATTAGCATTAAATCAGAATCGAAAGTTGATGTGTTTTGAGCTACACTTGTAGGATCAACCCCTGATCCAACAGCTGAGATAATTATGTAAACTGCCAAGATGACAATCTGTATAGTCATGTAAGATTCAACAAGTGCTTTTACTTTACTGATCTTTTGTTTTTCTGTTTCAGCATATACTTCAAAGGCCCCATTCATTTTGCTTTTAAGGTAATTTACTACATCGCCTCCACCTTCTATTGCCGCCACATAACCTCCTAGAAAATCTGAAAGTAGTCTTGATGATGTTTTTTCTTTGACTTGGTTTATTGCAGAAATAGGATCTACACCCAAAATCTCTATTCTTTTTAGAATCCGCTCGGATTGAATTTTTGCTTTAGGTAAAATTTCTAAATCCTTTATCTTTTGGAATGTGATGTATGGACCAAATCCGCTTGTTGCCAATAAAGTAATAAAAGTAATAAAATATGGTAATTCCTTTTCTAGATTATTCTTTTCTTTTTTATCAATTTGTTTCTGACTTTCCTTTAATGAAAGCAAGATTACACCTCATAATGAATAGTTTTTAGAATATCGTTTGGATTTCTGTAATAATTTCCAATTATCTCGCTTACTTCTTTGTATTCTCTAATATTATGTGCATGCATCCAATTTAAAATTGCGACTCTTTTTTGATATTCATCAATAATTTCTTTGACTGACTGTCCTTGTGAATCTGCAATTCTTTTTAACATTTCACTTTTTTCTATGTTTGAATCAAATGAATTGGTTTTTGGATTCCATTTGAAAACAGAATTAAATGAATTACTATCTTTTATTTCTTCAATTGAAATTAATTTTCTTGTTGACTGACCAGTATCATTATTCTTTATACGCCTAATAACAATTGCACAGTTCATCAGTGTCATGTATGATGGTGGAATTTCCATTGGTTTTTGTTGAAGTCTTTTTGTAGCAGATAACAAGCTATCTGCATGCATGGTGCACAATCCGCCGTGACCTGTGGCCATTGCCTGAAACATAACATATGCTTCAGAACCACGAATCTCACCTACAACAATATAGTCTGGCCTATGTCTTACTCCTGATTTTATAAGAGAATAAAGATCAATTTCACCCTCTCCCTTTGTTCCAAATCCGGGCCGGGATATCAAGCTAAACCAGTTTTCATGCTTTATGTTGATCTCAGATACGTCCTCTACTGAAAATATTTTGTAATCGGGATTAACCAGACCAGTTATTGCATTGAGTACAGTAGTTTTTCCACTACCTGTGGAACCAATTACCATTATTGACATTTTAGATTCCATCAACATCCAAAGATATGCTGCAATTGTAGCATTCATTGTTCCAAAATCAATTAAATCGATAATTGTGTATGGATCTTCTTTGAATTTTCTAATCGTAAAGCTAGTCCCTTTAGGTGTAATCTCTTTCTGATATAGCACTGAAATTCTATGGTTGCCTTCCAATGCTAAATCAGTAATTGGATGGGCAGAACTGACATGTTTTCCAGCCCTGAATACAATTCTTGATACAAAGTTATTTAGATCTGACGGTTCAAATTGGATATTTGTTTGAAGACTATCAAATTGTCTATGCCAAACGTAAATTGGTGTGTTAATGCCAGAGCAGCTGACATCTTCTATGTTTGGGTCTTTCATTAGACCATCAATGATTCCAAAACCTGCAATGTCTCGATGAAGATAATATTTTACCTTCTCTATGCTTGCCACTGGATACCTTTGAAATAATTTTTTATTTTCTTCAATTATTTCGTTCAAAAATTTTTCAAAATTGCTATCTTTATTTTTTTTAGTAGAATCTATGTTTTCTTCTAATAATTGGTATAGTTTATCATAAATTTGCTGTTCCTCGTGATTAAGTTTTACTTCATCTATCTGATACATGTAATTGGAGTTTTCTGGATTGTATAAAATATTGGCATAACAATATGGTGCGTTCAATTCATAGTTTCTTACTAATTTTAATTTAGATGAAGTATTTTTTTGATTTGAATCAAAAAATTCACTACTTAGAAATCCATCTATAGAATTTTTTATTCTATCTTTTTTCATATGACTCACCTAAAAAAAGAAAAAAAGATGGACTCAAAAAAAAATCACCGAGTCCTAAGTGTTTCCGACAGTTATGCTTTGTGGCGAACCAGTTTTTCCTGCAAAGATGTTAGCACTAGATGCTGATCCAGCGTCAAGTGGTGCTAATGTGCCATCAGGCAGTTTGAAGTAGATGATCATTCTGTCACCTGGCTCCAATGCTACAGGACCTGATTGCTGATCCAAACATAGTGCTGGCTCTTCTGATCCAACAGTATCTAGATCAATTTCTAGTTCTACAGATGCGTCACACTCAGCTCCGCTGGTAGATGTCATTAGACCAGAAGCATCAGTTCCTGTTGAGATTAGCTGACTCTGGAAGTTGTTAACTGTAACTCTTGAAGGATCTGTATCTACATACCAATCAGAGAAAGCTGTTGTGGTACCTCGTACCTCAATCTTGTCTACTGATAAGAGTTTGTCTCCGCTGTTTCTGACACCTGCTGCGCCCCAAGCAACTTCGTTTGAATCAGTTGCGTTTACCCACAACTTAGTACCTTGTACAGTGATTGCTTCTTGTTGTGTTCCTCCTTGGAACAGTGATGTGCCGTAAACGACTACACCTGAACCAAGTACCACTGAAGCAACCAATATAATGACGGTTGTGAGAACCGTACTGATCGCTCTTCGATTGTTTCGTAGAGTGGCCATTTTCATTAGTATTTAGATCGACTCGGGAAATATCTGTAAGAGTATGTAATTTTTTGAAATTACAGAGCTTGTTGTGCTAAGGAAGTATAGGCACCGATAAATTTTGAAACAGTTTTTCTAACTTCCAAGTGTGGTATGCTAATGGTGAAATGCTTTGACATTCCATCAGGCACGCCTATGGCTATTAAATTAACTCCAGCCCGTGAGGCTAGTTTTATTGCAGAAAGAAATTCTTTATTGATTTCATAGTACCCCATAGAATACCCATCTGTTATCAAAAAGAGGTATCTTCTCTCATTTACGTCATCTTCAAGCATTCTTGTGGCCAATTTAATTGCGTCTGGAATAAATGATAGGCCGCTGTTTTCCAGTCCTCCTATTCTTGCCCTTATTCTTTCATTATACTTTTCTCTAAAATCTTTGATCAACACAAAATCGTTGTTGAATCCATGTATTGACCATTTTCCGCCCTTGTAATTGATTTGATCAGCAGCTTCAGCTATACAAATCAAAAATTTTTGTAAATCATCAAACTGAATCTTCATACTAGCGCTGGTATCCATAACGATTGCCCAAGTCTCTTCGTAACGAAGTTCTTGATCTTGTTCAAAGTAAGAGATGCCTTGAGATTGACTTGAAACGGCTTGTATTGCTTTTTGCATTTCAATGAAACCATAATCTTCTGTATTAGGATCTTCCAAAGTATTGGTAACTAGCTTAACTTGATTTCTAATCTTCTTAATTAGGTTAGAGCTGTCCATTCTTAATTGAAAATATTTTCCCAAATTTTCTGGTGCTAACCGTATTTTGTCAAAATGTAAATCTTCAGCGTATTTTTCATATTTTTCAAAAATTTTTTCTTCTTGTCTTAGTTCATTTAGATACATTTCTCCAAGTTTTTTGGTATATTGTCCAAATTCTCCCTCGGGAATAAAGTTCAAGTATTTTAGATATTTTGTAAAGTCTGTAGGATGAATATTTTCCTTATAGGGGTATACCCAAGTATCTAGTAAACCACGATCGCGATATAATTTATCTGCCAAGCTGACGCGAAATTCTGGAGAATCATCATCTGATATTCCAGTAACAATTTCTTCTCTTACAGTATCGATTTTATTCTTGAACATTTTTTGAATATTTGTTTTATCATTTAATTCTGAGAAATTTTTCAGATATTTTTGGTAAAGCAAATTACATGAAAATTCAAGAAATTCTATATTCCTGTATGGATTTGAATACCGTGATTTAAGAAATTCTTTTACTCTAATATCTTCAATGAATGCCATTACTTTTGATGCCAGCATCGGGGACTTTGTTTTTGCCCAATCTCGATATATGGAATAATCCGTTAATGCCGCATGCCCTCCCAAATGATATAATGATGCTAAAAATAATGACCAGATAGTGGAATACGATAATTCAAGATCATCAAATAAAATTCCCTGATAGAAACATTTTTCACCAATTCTCTTTGGTCTAGGAACCAATATTTTGATTATATCATGGTATTTTATCTTAGAAAACTGCTCTTTTTCAGATACGGTTAATTCAATATCGGATTTTTCTTTGTTTGATACTTCATAAACAATACTAGAGGCTAAATCATACAAATTTTCTTTCATAATTTCCGCCACCACAAATTTTCTTAACTATGGAGCGTACTTGCTCTTGGATCTCCATGTCATCGCTGGTTAGTGAAATTATTGTCTCCTCAGCTGCCTCCTCAACAGTATATCCATCTGATACAATTTTTGCCCAATTGGCTAGATCACCAATGGATGGACCATAAGGTAAATCTCCCTGTTGATATTCCTCTCTTAATTGGGCACCAATTTTTATAATTTTTTCAGCAGAATCTTTCTTTATGTTAGCTTTTTCACATATAAGCTCAATTTCTTTTTCATCTATTTTATTTCCGACACTCATATAATCAAAGTTTAACCAAACGCTCATTCGCCTTCTCATTGCTGCATTAAGGGGTTTAGTACCGGCAAATTCTGCAGAAAAAGGGTTCATACTGATTATCAAGTAAGCATGTTTGTGGCGTGGAATCAACTCATTGTCTTTTTCAGTTAAAACCATGTGGCCTCTTTGATCAAGAAGAGGGTTTAATCTGGTTGCAACATCTTGTTTCATCATGTTAGCTTCGTCAAGATACAATATTCCCCCATATCTACACCAATTTACAATCAACCCATCTATCCAATTTTCTTTTCCCAATCCAACATATCTTCCAAAAAGATCAAAAACAGAGGTTTGTAACCCACAATTGATTTCCCATAAAGGTAGACCAGATAATTCAGCCACAAGATAAACTATGTGGGTTTTGCCCGTTCCACTAGGTCCAATTAACGCACATTGTTTGAAGAATCCTAGGGCTCTTGCAATCCTTTCAACATAGTTTTTTCCATTATCTAAATAAGGCGGAGTATCTTTTGGAATAAGCTCTTCCATGTCTTCACTGAAGGAATATTGATTTTTGTCTAGATATTTTGAAATGTCGTAGAGCTTGTCTAGTTTTCCAGACTTTTTCTTTGATTTTGCAATCTTAAAATTTAAATTAAACTTGTTATTTTTTATACTATTAATTTCAGTGAAATCTTCCAATTGCATTTGTGCTTAAAACATTATTCGTAGTTCAAATTGTAAATGGTGTAATGTTATATCACAGACACTTTGTTAATACCTAAATTTTCTTATTACGGCCATGCAGTTCAATTTGGATATAACCACATTTAATGTGAACAATTCAGACAAGGAAAATAAAGATTTTAAAAAATATGAAATTGATGTTTCTCTAAACGAATTAAAAAATACTGAAAATGAGTGCAATCTCAAGTATGGATATACCTTTATGTCTGCTCCCAAGGGAATAAATTTGAGCATAGAAGGAACAATCGACGTCAAGGGCAACTCATCAGAAATAGAATCATTATACAAAAAAGATGAACAGAACATACCTCAAATACTTCGATTATCCTATCATGAGCTATATCCAGCTTTGTTTATGATTACAAAAAGTATGAAGATTCCATGTCCTCCTTACGAGATTAGTAAAACAATGGAGTTAGATACAAAACCAGATAATGATAACGATACTTACAATGAATCGACATCTAAAGACAGTATGGAAAATAACAATGAACAAACAGCAAATGAGGAAAAACAAGAGAATGAAAAGCTTGACTCGATGACTGTTGACGAATTAAGGAAACTCAAAACAGATCTTGAAAAACAGACTGCAGAAAAACCATCAGATGAGATACAAAAAAGAATTGATACAGTTAATGAAGCGTTGAATAAAAATACTTCTGGTTCAGTAGCTGAACCACAAAATGTAAGTTAGATTATATAACATACTGAGCAATTTACCTAGATTCTGTTGATTTGTTTTAATGAAAATAACTCATAGGAGAGGCTTAGCATCAATTGTTACTAGTGCAATTTTACTATCTTCTATAGCGATTCTAGGAGTAGGACTAGTTGGTTGGTCAAATTCAAATCTAAATTCACATCAAAATAATCTTGAAAACACATTTTCACAAAATATCAATAAACTAAACGAACATCTTGTAATAGAAAAAGTATGGTTTGGCGGCACCAGTCCTAACAAGTTTGTCAATGTTACCGTTACTAATACAAGCAACATAGGATTAAACGTAACAGATATTCAATTTGTAAATTCAACAGATTCATCAAAGATAGTAACTATTTCGGTTGCAGATGGAGGCTTGAAAAATTCAGAGTCATATTCTTCAAATGTTGATTATGAATGGGTAGATGATAAAGAATTTGATATTTTAATCACAACCAGTAGGGACAGCCAGTTTAGAATGCAGGTGAGCCCATGAAAAATAGACGTGGGTTAAGTACATTAGTAGGTGCAGTTTTTTTTATTATAGCTGCATCAAGTACTGTTGCATACGTCACATACAGTATGAATGTTATTGATAATTTCTCCCAAGCTGTAATAATCAAAGAAAGTGTAGATGAAGCAAGAAATTCTGAATCATTTGATGTTACAAACGCTACTATAACCAACAACAAATTTGATTTAACTGTCCAAAATACAGGTAAATTACCATTAAAAATTACAAAGCTTTGGGTAGAAAATACTACCGATACTACATGGATCCCTGCAAAGTATGAAATTGACCAAATAGTATCTCCTTCAGGAACAGTTAGTGGCATAGGTCAGAACATTAACCTTGTGGCCTTAGACACACAATCATATGAAATTTCTTTAGTTTCTGAGAGAGGAAATACACAAACTTTTTCTTTTAATTCTGTTGCAGAAAAACCTGTTTCCATACATCTACACGCTGCTCCAGAAAATGTTGCAAATGGTTTTTCTGCAACCTTATTTATGACAGTCACAAATAATTTGCCAACAGATACAACACTTCTAAATATTGTACCCAAATTATCATCATCAGGAACGGCTACTGCTAGTTGTGATTCATCTCCCACTCCTTCTTCTCAGCCTACGCTACAAAGGGGCGAGTCAGTTATTTTCAAGTGGTCATGTAAAATCGAGGGCGCTGCACCAAAATTTGTAACATTTACAGCATCAATAAAAAATGGATTTCCAGGAAACGATGCAAGTACTACTGTTACAGTTGAAGATGTGTTATTGGCATTAGAATCAGGTACCTCTTTAGCATCTCTGGGGTTTTCTCTCCCCACCACATCTGATGATATACTAACAATACATCAAGAAACTTCTGATACGCCTAGTGGGGAATACCGACTGAGTCCAACTGCAGCAGATACTAATGGATTTACTGTAGATCTTGATTTAAACAACATTGAATTTATAACAAAAAATTCATCTGAGACTATTACAATCCCACAGGGAAAATGGAATGCTAGTTTAGTGTATCTGAGTGCTCATTTGCCCTCATCAATTGATAGCTCTGTTTTGGACAAAGGCATGATATTCCATTTTGAAGAAAATACTGATCCCATGCCTAATGCAAATACTGGCACCACTTGTGATAATGAGGTAAACGCAGACATTTCAGATGGCAGTTCAAGACCTTCTTGGTCTAATAACCAAGGAGTATATTCAAGCGGGGGATATTACTTTGATGGAGGTGATTATATCAGCATAGATGAAGATAACCAATGTAATGGTCTAGAAACTAATCCTAATACAACAACAGGATGGTTTAATGCAGATCCTTCGGGAAACGATGGGAGACAGGTAATAGCCAGGGCAGAAGATAGCTTGGAAAGTGAATTTTATGAAATAGTATATGTAAAAAGCGGCTCATCTGGAACATTAGAATTTAATTTTGATTCTACAGATTCTGGGTCATCCATAGTTTCTTGCACTGCTACTAATTTATTATCTGGCAATTGGCATCACTTTGTAGCAGTCAGAGAAGACAGGGATACCTGTACCTTGTTTGTAAATGGCACAAGCGTAGATACTCAAACAAATCTTGATTCAAGTAATCCAAAGCTTAGCGTTGATAATAATTGGTTTGTAGGAGCCAATCCCGTTATAGCAGGCCAGCCAAATGAATATTTTAAAGGTTATATTGATTCAATCATGCACTGGAATAATGCAGCATTAGACGCCAATGAATCTAGTACATTGTCTTCTACAAAGTACGGAATAGGAGCACATACTGTAGATTATACAATAGAGAAAGTTGATGCAAGTGGTGGAAAAACCATTTTAGATTCACAAACTAATCTTGATTTAAGGTTTCTTGATCCGTTACAAGATCTGACAGAATTTACGTCTTCATACAATTTAACATCCTCACAAAGTCAGACAAGCCTTACTAATGAGAGGTTGCTGTTTTCAATAAATTTTGTTAGTGGCTTAGAAATTGATTTGAGAATAGATGATGCAACACTAAATGATCCTTCTACATCATATGTCCAAATCCCTCCCCCATCCGATCCACTTCCATCATATTTTTCCTATGATACCTCTGATGGAAATTATGAGGTGAAAATATCTAACACGGGTACTATTGGAGCATGGCTAACCATAAATGGACTCAGGGGTGTTTTTGATGATCTAGATAATAATGTTGCATATGCTTCAATCCCCAAATATGTTAATGGAACAGGCCCAGAGTTTAGAATTAGTGATACACAAGATAGTGTCTATATTCTACCTGGTAAATTTGTCACAGTGGAATTTTATCCTCCAACAACGCATCCGTCAGTAGATGGGCAATATGGAACAAATATTGTTCCTGGCAATTCCTACAAGTTTTACCTCTATTTGGCCGGATATGATGAGACAGGAAGGACGTTTTTTAGGACCATCGATATTGGTTCGGCGGAAGTAACATAGATCAGATGTAATTTCATATCACACCCTCCATTATTTTATATCAAAACCCATATTTTTGGCATGGGAGCTACAGACCCTAGGTTTGAGAATAGTCAAATCACATCAAATGAACGAAGTGATAGCAAGAATCAACACCCTAGCTTAGAATATATGAATAGCTTAATTCAAGAATCATTGCAAATCTATGAATTAGAAAACCAAAGAGTTAACACATTAGACGAGTTAATTAATTCACTAAAAATTATAACAAAGTTTCTAGGTTTTTCTGTTGAGCTTCCTCAAACGTTACTACATTTAGATAATGAGACAAATATTCGATTATTACCAAATTTGAACATTATAATTGTTAATTCAAATAGTAAAACAGAAGAAAAAACAATAGATAATTTTTCAACTGACATCATTATTAATATTCTTGATTATATTATACCAAAAATCGTAGAATTAATTGGTAAAGAAAAAACTAAACTATTAAACAGTATAAGCTATCTGCGCTCTGCAAATGACGAACTCAGAAAGATTGAGAACATAGGAAAGCTTGAATTAAACCAGGAGCCAATAATCTGATGACTATTTTTAGTTTTAATACTATTGATGAATTCAAAGCACATCTAGAAAAAGAAATATCAAAAAATAATCATGAATTAGATTATATCTCAAAGGCAGCTGGTGAAAGAATTAGACAAAAAGAAAAAGATTTTGAATCAGACAAGGAATTTCAAATAATCAAAGAGAAACTTGAAGACGACAAGTCAAACGAAAAAAAGAAAAAAAAGAAAAAACAATCATTATCAAATTGGATAAATTATGGTTCATTAAATCTGTATAACGGAATGGGAATCAAGGGGGAACTGGAGATATATTTTCAGGAAATTGAAATTCTTAAATCTAAACTTGATAAATTAGAATCTACAAAAAAATCATTAGAAGATTTATTGAATAAAGGGTTAAAGAATAATCTCAAATGCGTTGTATTAAGAGAAGATGATGGATTTGAAATGGTCTTATTGAAAACAACGGAAAAAACAAGGGAGAAATTCTCATTTAAGAGCCAATTTTCGGTACCCGCTCAAAAAGATGAGCCTTTGTTTGTGGAGAGTGCAATAAAATGACCTGTTGGTGCTCACTTTACGATCAAAAGATCGATCAATTTTATCAAAAAGAGTTAACGATCAGAATCTATAACCCGCCCTCAATCATGGAGGATCCGAAAAAATGAAGGAAAAAACAATATCATTATTTGATGCTGAATCTGGCTCTTCGCTGGGAGAGTATAAATCTCATTTAGAACAAGTTCAGCATCAATTAGCAAAGTATGGTCTTACAGGTAATCAAAGTAAAGTTTACATTTTTTTGGGAAAGTATGGTGCAAAAACTGCTCCGGAGGTATGCAAGGCCCTCAAATTACCAAGAACTGAAACATATCATTTGCTATCAGCACTTCAAAACAAAGGTATCGTATCAGCTACTTTCCAACATCCAATTAAATTTACTGCATTGTCTTTGGATAAAGCTATATGGATTCTTGTAAATTCGGAGAAAGAGCGTGTTAGGTCACTTGAAAAAATGGAAGGAGAATTATCAGAATTATGGTCTAATATTCCAACCTTTAATTCTGTACCAAAAGATGATGAGGAAAAGTATCAAATGCTTAAGGGCACAAATCAAATTCATTCCAAAATCACTGAAATGACCGATGGTTTTTCAGAGGAGTTACTTCTTCTTGGAAGCGAAAAAGACTTCTTAAGACTATATCATGCAGATTTTCTAGAACCATTTGTTAAATCAAAACAAAAATTTAGAATATTAAGTTCTTGTAGTAGTAAAACTATATACATCTTTGATGATTTGGAAAGAAAAAATATCAAGTCAATGTCAAAAGAGGTACAAGACAATCTTTGTTATGTACTAAAAGATAACTCGGAATTATTATTCTTTACAAAAAATGCCAATACTTCAAAAGAACCTTTTGCAATGTGGACTGATTCGCCAGCATTAGTTTATTCAATGAAATTATTATTTGAATCGCTGTGGAAGGTATCGAAAAATATTCATTTATAATTTTATCACTTCATATCTGTTAGAACAAAACTAGCCTCCTTCTTTATATAGAAAATTTGGTCTAATCAATCATAATGGATGCAACATATGCGAAGGTAAAGACAGGTATTCCAGGGCTTGATTCTATTATGGCAGGTGGGTTAAAACAAGGCAGATCCACCGTAGTATCAGGACCTCCAGGATCTGGGAAAACTACTCTTGGATTACAATTTTTGCAAGGAGGTGCTAAAGACTTTGATGAACCTGGAATTTACATATCTCTTGCTCAAAATATTAATGAAATAAAGAAAGACTGCACATCATTTGGCTGGGACTTTGATAACCTGATTGAAAAAGATAGAATTTTGATGATCGATGCAAGACCATTCAAAGTATCAGATGACTCAATTGGAAAGGATGATTCTCTTTATAGAGGAGAACAAATGCCATTTGAACATTTAACAAAGCTGATTCTTAGCAGTATTAAGAGAATAGAGGCAAAAAGGCTGGTAATTGACTCCATTACGATTTTGATCATGCAATATTCTAATGAATTTTACATAAGACAGGGTTTGCAGGGATTAATACAAGCAATAGAAAACTATGGTGTTACCTCTATCTTGCTATCAGAAATTACTAGTGAAAATCAAATTCCACCTGAATGGTTTGTATCATCCGGCGTAATCCAATTACGACACACTAGAAATCAAGACAATATGGAACGATCTATCCAAATTACAAAGCTTCGAGGGATTAGTCATAATGAGCAAATACATCCATTAGAAATAGGCGATAATGGGCTACGCGTATTGCATCCTAGAATTCATCCTATCTAGTATGATTTTTTAGATTTTTAATTTCTTCAGAAATCATTGGAAGAAAAGCACCAACATCTGTTACTACTCCTAACGCCTGCCAAGTACCACGATCAATTAATTTTGTTACTGTGGGTTGGTTAATATCAATAACTACTACTTTGACATCTGCAGGGATCATGTTGCCTACTGCAATAGAATGTAGCATTGTAGCTATCATGATTACCATATCTGCATCTTCTAGAACTTTTTTGTATTCTTTTTGTGCATCAACTACATCAGTAATTACATCGGGTAAAGGCCCATCATCGCGCAGTGATCCTGCTAGAACAAAGGGGACCTTATTTTTTACACACTCATACAATATTCCGCTTTTGAGCTTTTTTGATTTTACCATATTGGGTATTGATCCAGCCTTAAAGACTGAGTTTATAGCTGCCATATGATTTCGATGACCTCTTACGGCAAGTTTAACATCATGTACATACATTCCAAGTGAAGTCTTCAAAGTCGCATACTCCACATCGTGAACTGCCAATGCATTTCCAGCTAATACTGCATTAATGAAACCATTCCGAATTAATTCTGCAATAGAATCGGCTGCACCCGTATGAACTATTCCTGGACCTCCAACTAAAACGATTTTTCCTCCCCTCTGTTTGGTTTCATAGATATCCTGTGCAACTTTTTTTGCAATGTGTTGGGTGGGTCTTTCACTAGAACTACTACTTCCCATAAATTCAAAGACGTTTGCTCCTTCTCGAGGGCGTTTGGGAGGGGTTATTTTAATGCCTGATTCACCTACTACAATTAAATCTCCTTTTCTTACTTCTCTTGGAGTTATACACGCTGCTTTGTTACCTTTGACTCTGATGCATTTATCCATCATCATGTTTTGAACTTGAATCCATTTGTTTTTATGAAAAATCTGTGTTCTGTTATTTGTGGTACTGTAGAAGTTATCTGGCATCACCATGTTCTTAGGAGCTGGTTCCAAGCGTACTTCTTTTTTTATACTGGCGGTAGCGCCTTCTCTGTATACATTGTCTAGAATTTCTTCTAGATGTTTTTTTGAATCTCCTTGAACTAAGAGTTTAGCATAACTTTCATCAGTTTTTTTCTTTCCAATGTTAATTTCTAAAACTTCAAACTCCCCACCAAGATCCATTATTATATCAAAAATCTTGGTAAGAATAAGAGAATCAACTAAATGCCCGCTAACCTCAACTTCTTCAGAAAATTTTTTCATTTTTAATGGTTAAAATTTGTCATAAGTAAATCTTTAGAATTCAAGACTACATTGGCAAGGTTACTTTTCCCTTGAATTCCTCTATCCCATCTGTCTTGAATGTCTCAATCAGCTTTTGTTTTTGTTCATTTGTTACTCCCTGCACTATGGTTTTAGAAATTCCATTTTTATCCACTAGAGCAAGAATATAACCGCTAGTATCTGTTAAGACAAAACCAGAAGATTCATCAATGAAACTGTAAAAACTTTCTTCTCCAACAGGCTGCCAGACATCTGACTTTGTATCTGTTAATGCCAATGCAGGCATAGCCTTGTCACCCGTGAGCTTGTTCAGGTATTCTCTTGCTTTTGAAACTCGTTTTTGACCCTTTCTCAATGCCTGAAAATATTGCATATTACAGATTTCTTTAAAGATCTTAAAAAATTATATCACAAAAAGTTGTTATAAATTTACGATAATGCTATAACGTTGACACTTTCAAATGCAGTAATCCAAACATTAAATGAAATAGAATCCATAGTTGGCAAAAAGGACGAGTTAGCTGATTCTGAAATTGAACAAATCAAAGATCTTTTTTATGAAATACTCAAAAAAGGAACAAATTATGACGTTGAAGAAATTGAATCATGGTTTTCAAAGGAGAAAGGTTGGAAAAACAAAGACTTGGTTGTAAGAATTACCAATTTATCTCACTATGTTCAAAACAAGTTTGAACAGACTTCTAAATTCAGAATTATTGACAAGGATTCATGTGGATGTAACGACTAGGTTTCCAACTGTTTCAAGAGTTTGCCTGCAATCTCTGCGTTTTCTTTTCTTTCTTTTAGGATCTCTTCTAATCTAGCTGACATATTTTCAGTTTTATCCTTTGATGTAATTATTTGAAAATATTCTTCATCAAGATCATTGTTCTTTTGTAATCGTTTTATTACTTCAAATAGAATTCCTATTACCTGCTTCTGAGCATCAATTAAGGCATCTTTATCTGTACTCATTTTATAATTTGAGTTTAATTCAAATCATTTGTAAAAGTTTGGCTAATATCTCTTTTAATCTCTTGTTCTGTATTTCTTTTTGTGCTGTTTTAACAAAGGTGTCAAGTTGCAAGTCAAACGATGAATTTTTTGAATATATTACAGCTTGGAGAATCATTTCTAACTTATCTATTTCATGAACAAAAATAGATTCAGCTGTCTGTTTTTCTTTATAGTCATTCCAGATTTTTTTATATTTGACAGAGATGTTTTTTGGTAGTTGATCAAGCATTTTACAAATCGTTATGTCTTCAAGTTGATTTTTCTTTTCTTGATTCATTTGTTCTGGCGTAATGTCCCCTATTCTTGATTCAGCTAAATCATGTAAAATTACCATCTTTAGTACAGTAGAAGTATCAAGATTTTCTAGCTCTGATAATACCATGCCCAAAACAGACATCGAGTAACAATGCTCTGCTACTGACTCGGGATTTTTAATTCCAAGCTTGTCAATCCAGCCTTGGCGTTTTATGTTTTTTAGATTTGCAGCTTGTTCAAAAAAATCTAACAATTCAAATATTGTTTATAACCTGTTTTTTATAAGGAGTGCCTTTAAAATGGCTTTAGTTTTTAAAAATAGAATTGGAATTTTTTGAAAAGGTTTCATGACTAGGATTCAATTTTGATTTTTCTTGTTTAAACTAACACACTAAGAGAAATTTTTGATAATTCAAGGAATGTAAATAGATCTTCCAAAAAAAATCATAGAAGAATTTCATTAGTGATGACAAGTATACTTTTTGTCGTTACTTCAAAATATTATCATTTGAATATGTTGCATTCGTTATACACGTATGTGTTGATGCGGCTGAAATATCTAGTATTTGGGTATTGCAGGGAAATGAATAGTGAAGAAAAAATTGTAGCGATGGATACAATACAAGTAAGTGATGTTGAAAGTCAATTGTTATGAAAGACATCAAAGTACTGACAAAAACTTTAGTTCTTTTATTCATACTATTACAGATTCAGCTTTAATTCTTAGATACTGTAGATGCAGAAGGTAGGTTGTATCTAGCTCTTGTTTTGCCAATAAATTTCCAGACATCTTACTCTAGAAATCGATTTTGATGAAAATGAACCAAAACCTACTCTTTGTTAATCAAACAGAAATTCTCGAATACCAATATCTACTAGTTATAATACAATTATTTATTTTCAAATTCCAGATTACCCTGTAAAGTCATCTGATATCGGTAAAACAATTAGTGTTTTAGTATGTAGAGATTCAGGCACGCTGATTGTCATAACTATTGATATGTATATTTGCTAAAAATCTTGAAAATTCAATTTATTTGACTAAAAATCATAACTGCAAACAAAATAATAACCTAATCATTCAAAACATAATCGTTGAAAATATACACCAAAACAGGAGATGATGGTACGACATCCTTGCAGGGAAATATTAGAATCAAAAAATCTGATTTACGCATAAGGGCATATGGTACTGTTGATGAGTTAAATGCATTCTTGGGAGTAATTAATTCCAAGTTAAATGATAAGGAATTGATCACGCTTACCACGTCAATTCAAAATGATCTATTTGTCCTAGGGGCTGATCTATCAAATCCAGACACCACCAAATCCCAAAATAGAATATCATCTCACGATATAGAAAGACTTGAAAATTATATAGATCGTTTTGAAGCGAATTTAACAAATATTACTTACTTCATCCTTCCAGGAGGCACAGAAATAGCATCAAATTTTCATTTTGCAAGAGCAATCGCAAGAAGAGCAGAATCTCTAGTAGTTGCACTTGCAGAAAAATCTGACATTAACAAAAAGGACATCCAATATCTGAATAGACTATCTGATCTATTGTTTGTTATTGCAAGAAAAGTAAACAAAGACACAGGAGTTTTTGATATTCCATGGAAAAACAATACTAAACAAATGTAATGATAAATAAATTCTGTTCTGAAACAATGTATTCAAAACGACAATTAAAAGACACACTTTAATTCCTCACAAAAAAAGCAGCAGTGTGCCAGGGTAGCTCAGCCCGGGAGAGCACTCGGCTGAAGACCGAGCTGTCGCGCGTTCAAATCCCGCCCCTGGCACCAAAAAACAGCCAATCAAATCTACATAATATTTAATAATATGGCAAACTCTGTTTCATAGAACTCATGGTGCAGAAAAAGGCAACAAAATCTAAAAAAAAGACAGCAACTAAACCAAAGAAAAAGACAGCAACAAAATCTAAAAAATCTACAAAAACAAAAAGTAAAGGTACCAAGTCAAAAAAGAAAGAAACTCAAACAACCGATGACCCTGCTATAGTGATATTTGAAGATGATTTTGAAGTAGATAAAGACAAAATAAATGAAGAAAGAAAAGCATACCTTGAAGAGGCTAGATCACAAGAGGCATTTGATTAAATATAGATTGGGATTAATTTTGAATCCCATGCGTAATTTTTAACATAATCTTTATTCCTTCCAATCATTATGACTATTCATGAGAGCATTATGTATGATTACAGTAAAACCAGGTAAGGTGGATACCGTTGTTCAAATTTTAAAGAAAAAAAGAAAGGTCATAAAAGACATTTTAATAGTAACAGGAAGGGCCGATATTTGTGTAATTTTACAAGGATCGATTGAGGCGATAAACAATATAGTAATAGATCTTAAAAAAATACGAGAAATAGTTAACACGGAGACATTAATAGAAGTAGAGGTAGATTTGGGATGGTAAGAGCAATTGTACTTGTAAAATCACCAAAACGCCTTATTGCAGCAAGATTAAAGAAAATGAAAGAGGTTTACGACTCTTTTCCTACTAGTGGCCAATATGACGCAGTGGCAATGATTGATGTTGACCAGTTATCAAAAATAAAAGATGTTGCCAACCATATTCAAAGGATAAACGGTGTAGAACGTACCGAGACCATGGTCGAGGTACAATAATAAAGATTTTAACGTCTAGGGGGATAGATTAAGCATTGAATATCAGAAAAGTGGGCAATGTAATTCTTGCAGTAAAGGATCTCGATAAATCGTTGGAGTTTTATCATGATGTAATAGGGCTTCCAATTAAAAAACAAAGGAGGAGCTGGATTGATTTAGGTACAACTGGAGCTTTGATTAGCCTTCACCCTGCATCCCTTACCGCTGGTCCAGTTGGAAGCAGCTTTGAGAGCGGAGTGGTGATTGGTTTCCTTGTAGGAGACGTAAAGTCTGCCATAGACGAATTAAAATCAAAAGGAATTAGCATATACCGCGACATTCAAGAAAGGGAGGCTGGAAAAAATGCAATAGTAACAGATCCTGATGGATATCTAATCTCATTATTTGAACCAAGTTTTAAGGATAAAGCCCAACAGGCAAGTGGATATAGAGGCTTTACCCCAACTTAGAGAATCTTTCTAATAGACGATATCACTTTTTCTATGTTTTTTGTCTTTTTGTCAACAGAGATGTAGTATGTTACTTTGCCTTTGTGTAATAAAATAATTATTACTTTTTGATGAACCAACAATACATAATCCAAATTACCAATTGCTTTTTCTGAATCTTTTCTTAAAGTCATTATAGACGAGATTATAAAAAATTCATTTTTTACTTGTTCTGATTTTAACAACGGTTTAACATCGGGTTGTACAATTCCAGTTAAAGTTCTACCAAACGCATTAATAACTCCCGCATAACGGATATTTCTCGAAACCCCTAGTATTTTTTGACATTTTTTTCGGTGTTTTACAATTGTGTTTTGCCATTTTTCAGCAGCTGTTTCTGCCACGATTCAAAGTTTATTTTGAAACTAATAAGGGTTCTCGCCAGTTAAATAATTCATAATCAAAGTAATATCATGGACAGTCAAACAGATCCAAAGAAAATCACAGATTTCTTATACGGCAGTGAAATACAAAATTATTTAGAAACAACAGAAAGATTGTTTCTGAGAACAATATCAGAAAAATTTGTGGAAACTGAAAACCAAAATAAAATAACTGAAACAGAGATTCAAGAATTGAAGAGATTATACAAAAAATACAAGAGGTTTGTTAATGACTAGTGCTGTTTTGTATTTTTTTGTAACTTTTCCATTTTCTTTCTGAGTTCAAGATTCTCTTTTTGGAGCTTGCTGTTTTCTGTCTTTAGGTTTTCAATGGATTTTTTTCTAGAATAAAGAGGATGGCTAGGAGGAATAATGCCAAAAGGCGAAAATTCGAATAAACCTGAAGCTAGATTTTGGAACATTTGATGAAAATCTTCCAACTTTTGATTCATTGACTTGGATTCCTTCAAAAATTTTTCTTTCATTGGATTTTTGAATGTCTTAAACATGGGATGAATGAATCCTGGCGGTATTGCAGGAAATTGATGATGTGGGTAGGGATTGTTAGAATTTTGACCATACAATTCGTGAATCCTATCAAACTCGTGTGGATACATAATTAAATTCGGTGATTTGGGTTATTTTTGCCTTGTCTTTGTATGCGTGTGCGTGATTTTGTAAATTTAGAGTAATTTTTGCTCAATTAGAGTTGATCGCAGATCCTTATACAATACTGGTTTTAGATCGCTGTTACTCATGAGGGAAGACAGAAAGACATGCATGAAATGCAGAAAACGAATTAGTGATCTTGAATTGCACAAGATTGTTATCTATGTGGTTCAAGAGCAATTCACCGAACATCATTACGAACATGTAGAGTGTCCTGACAAATTCACAATCTAACCCTTGTGCTCATAGATATAATGAAATTTTCATTGAAGATCCTTAGATAATTTTTGATTTATTTTATAGAGAATTATTTTATGTATATTCATATCTTTTCAAAATTTTTATAAACCTCCTTTGCGAACGTCGTTTCTGTTTTTCATTTTAGATTACCTTGATTCCTCTACACACTTATAAGAGCAAATCTTGTCCATCCCAATGAATTCCTTTTCACATATTACACAATTCTTTACCCAACGCATCCAATAGTATAATGACACTATTAGATATTAAAAGCGAATGAGAAACTCAGATAAGGTTGATTATTTTGAATATCGGAATGTGTTTTGCAGCTCCTGTGTTATTATAATGAGATTTAGAAGATGAAAAAACAAATTGGAATAATTGCCGTTGGGTTAGCAATTGCTTCAGTTCTATCTGTAGTCATTTTTAGTAATACTGTGGATCCTGGAATAATGGAAAAATCCTCTGATCAAGGAATCTTAAATCCTTTCCAAACATACGAAATCAATACAAAGTGTGAACTGGCCTATCTTGCATTAGACTCAATTGAAACCCTAGATACTCCCTTTCCAGTAGACAAAGAAGTCCTTCAATCAAATATTTACACATACAAAAAACAAATTCAAGAAATGAGTCAGGAAGGCTCAACGAGTATGGATGAGGGTGGAGATATTCTAAAGAAAGGACGGAAAATAGTAACAGATCATGTCATGCAACATAATGCTATTAATCCAAAATTACGCAGTTCTGTGGATTTAATCTTGAATAAGGCATTATCAACTCAAACCCCACAAGAAAAAATAGACGCATTGAACACGATGTTCCTCATAGATTTAGAGCCATACAAGGAAGATCCAGAGTGTGGAAAAAGATTTCATGAAACTTTTGGGGCTCAGACATTTGAAGCGTTAGAGGGGTTGTATGGTGAGGAGGGGGCTCAAAAAAAGTATCAAGAAATCAAGGATGCCATTTATTGAAAGAAATGGATGATCTAACCTGAAAGGATTTTTTTGAATTAACTAGTCCTATTTTGTGTTGTTTGATAAAAATATAAAATAGAAGGGAAGGTAGCTCCCTTTTTTGAGTTTTTTACTCGTTTACGTATGCTCTTTCTCCGTGCTGTGACAGATCCACACCTATTTCTTCTTCTTTTGGAGTAACTCTGATACCACCTGGCCAGACTGCATCCATTATCTTTAGTATTACAATAGTAACACCAAAGGCATAACCAATCGAGATTGCTGCACCTATGATATTGATTCCTTGCTGCTCCATTCCTTCTGGTGTACCAGTCCATGCACCAATACCGTCGCCGGTATCCCAAATGTGTGGACTAGCCAATGTACCAGTCAAGATAGCACCTGCAGTACCTCCTATTCCATGCACTCCCCATACATCGAGGGCGTCATCCCATTTGCGTGCGTTCTTGAAAGCAACGGCTGCGTAACAAACAGTTCCAGCTGCAATTCCTATGATTATTGAGGCCATTGGACCTACCCAACCAGATGCTGGTGTGATAGCTACTAATCCTGCTACAGCACCTGTTGCAGCACCTACTATACTAGGCTTGCCTGTATGTGCCCAAGACATCAATAGCCATGTAACA
>JABAHQ010001997.1_pt3 | contig 97346 bp, 73 predicted proteins | sample 7062091 | NCBI WGS metagenome assembly JABAHQ01 (sample SAMN14534359, study PRJNA622989) | marine sediment metagenome | biome: marine biome [ENVO:00000428]; feature: marine pelagic biome [ENVO:01000023]; material: deep marine sediment [ENVO:00002113] | place: India: Gulf of Kutch | collected...
GTCATGTCTGACACCACTTAATCCCTACGCGACGGAGCGGCGCGTGCCCCGGGACCCGGCGTCGCACAACGAAGCCGACCATCCTCCCGGACATCCGTGAAGAATGAAAAACAGCCCCACCCGGAGCCAGTCCGGGTGGGGCGCACTTCTCGACTTCCCTGTCGATTACTGCCTGCCTTCCATGCTGGCGAGAACGAGCTTACTGCCAACGTCCCGCCCGCGTCTGTCGGATTCTGTCCCGGCGTTTGTAGGCCATTGGCCACGCGCCCCATCGTCATCCTCCCAGTCGCCCCGGGCGCGTCCCCGCCACCGCGTCCGGCGGCTTCTAAAGAGGCCCCACGGGGCGACGATACAGGCGCTTGAATTCCGATTTTCCCGGGGCCCGTCACCCTCTCATGACGAACTCGTCCGCCGCGGGGCACGCGCGCACGCGCGACTCTCGTTCCCAAAACGCGGAGCGGCCGCCGAGCTATCGGGCGGTGTGGCTCGCGACGTTCCTCGGGGCGTCGCTCACGCTGATCGCCGCGCTCGCCTTCTACCACTGGGAGCACCGGAGCGTCACCGAGCGCACCCACATCGAGTTCTACTCCGTCGCCATCGACCGTCTGGAGGCGGTGAGGCGGGACATTCTCCTCGACCTCGAGGTGGTTCAGGCCGTGCAGTCGTTCTTTCGCTCCTCGCGCCGCGTGCACGAGGATGAGTTCCACGCCTTCGTGACGCCTCTGCTCGAGCGGCAACCGGGCATCCGTGCCCTGGCCTGGGCGCCCCGAGGCGAGGGGCACTTTCCGGTTCGTTTGCTGGAAGGGCTTTCCGAAGGCGAGCTGACAACGGGCGAGAGCCTGCGCTCCGGGCCCGTGCGCCGGGCGGCGGTGGATCGGGCCCGCGATGAGGGCCGGGTCGTGGCAAGCGGGGCCCTCACCCTCGGTGAGCGCCCGGGCGGCGGCACGGCGGTGATGGTGCTCGCACCCGTCTACCAGGGCGGCACGACGCCGGGCACGGTGGCGGCACGGCGCGCGCGGCTCACGGGGTTCATCGTCGGCGTCTTCGCCGTCGAGCACCTCATGGAGCACGCCCTCTCGGCGCGTGCCGCTCGCAGCATCGATGTGTGGCTCATCGACGACTCCGAGGGCGGGCGCACCCTGCTGTACTGGCGCCCCGCACCAGAGGTCCCGCGCGCCCCCGATGCCGGGGCCCCGACGCCGGAGGCGGCGACCAGACACGTGAAGGAGGCCATCAACGTCGGCGGCCGTAGCTGGATCCTGGCGGCGGGCGCTGCACCGGGGCAGTTCGTGCCCCACGTGTCGAACGCGCACTGGATCGCCCTGAGCGGTGGGTTTGCGCTGACCGCGCTTCTCGCCGTCTACCTCACGACGCTACTGCGCACGGCGGCAGTGCGCCTACGCACCGAAAACCAGCTCAGGCGCTTGAACCGCACGCATGCCGTGCTGAGCAGCTGCAACAGCACTCTCGCCCGAGCACAGGACGAGTCTGAGCTGCTCGCGAGCTTCTGCCTCAACATCGTGCAGATAGGCGGCTACCGCATGGCGTGGGTGGGGCTGCTCGACGAGGAGCGCCGGCACCTGCGCCCCATGGCCGGCGCGGGGGAGGTCCAGGGCTACACCGAGGGACTGAACCTCGCCTGCGCCGAGGGCGCGCCCGACCTGGAGCCGGCGGCGCAAGCCGTGCGCTCGGGCCGGCCCGTGGTGATTCAGGATCTGGACGTGGCGCCGGTGCGCACGCGCTGGCGCGCCGAGGCCCAGGCGCGCGGTTGCGGATCAGTCATCGCCCTCCCGCTCGCGAGCACCGGCACCACCGCGGGCGCGCTCGCCATCTACGCCGAGGACACTCACGCCTTCGACCCCGACGAAGCCATCTTGCTCGACGAGCTCGCGGGCGATCTCGCCTTCGGCATCACCTCGTTTCGCCACACCGCGGAGCGCGACTACGCACAGGCCAGCCTGCGCCTGCGCGAGCGCGCCATCGAATCCAGCCTCGACGGCATCATGCTCACCGATTTCCGCCAGCCGAGCTGCCCCGTCGTGTACGTGAATCCCGCGTTCACGCGTATCACCGGCTACACCTTCGACGAGGTCGCGGGGCGCAACCTAAGCCTCTTGCAGGCAGACGACCGCGAGCAGTCCGAGCTCGAGGAGATACGCAGCGCCATTCGGCAGCGGCGCCACGGCGCGGCGCTTCTGCGCAACTACCGCCGGGACGGCAGTCTCTTCTGGAACGAGCTGCACATCGCGCCGGTGCGCGACGAGTCGAACGAGGTGACCCACTACGTCGGCATCATCAACGACGTCACCGAGCGCGTCCGCTATCAGCACGAGCTCGAGCACCAGGCGAACCACGACTCGCTGACCGGCCTCGCCAACCGCAACCTGCTCCAGGATCGCATCGAGCAGGCTCTGCAGCAGGGCAAGCGCCGCGGCGGAGCCGCCGGCGTGGTGATGCTGGACCTCGACCGCTTCAAGAACGTGAACGACAGCCTCGGGCACGAGGCCGGGGACGACCTCCTGCGCACGGTGGCGGCGCGACTCATGGAATGCGTGCGCGCCGGCGACACCGTGGCGCGCCAGGGCGGCGACGAGTTCGTCCTGGTCCTGCCGGACATTGAACAACCGAGCGAGATCACCGCTACCGTGCACCGGGTGCTGGAGGCGGTCTCTCAGCCCGTGCGCCTCGACGTGCACGAGCTGATCATCACCGCGTGCGTCGGAGCGAGCGTGTATCCGAAGGACGGCGCGAATGCGGAGATGCTCCTCAAGAACGCCGACGCGGCCATGTACCGGGCCAAGGCCCATGGGCCGAACACGTTCCGCTTCTATCAGGCGAGCATGAACGCGAGCGCGCTTCAGCGCCTCACGCTGGAGCGGCGTCTGCGGCATGCGCTGGAGCGCGAGGCGTTCGAGCTCCACTACCAGCCGCAGGCCGAGATCAAGAGCGGCAAGATCGTGGGGCTGGAGGCGCTGGTACGCTGGTGCACGGCGGAGGGCGAGCTCGTCTCCCCGAGCGAATTCATCCCGCTCGCGGAGGAGACGGGGCTCATCGTGCCGCTCGGCGAGTGGGTCCTGGCTGAGGCCTGCCGCCAGACGCGAGCCTGGCACAAGCGGGGCCTGCCACCGATGCGCATCGCGGTGAACGTCTCGGCGCAGCAGTTCCGCCAGCAGGATCTGTACGAACGCATCGCGCGCGTGCTCAAGGAGACGGGGCTCGCCTCCGAACGCCTCGAGCTCGAGGTGACGGAGAGCGCGGTCATGGCCGATCCGGAGCAGGTGATCGTTACGCTCAGCCGCCTCAAGGAGCTCGGGGTGCAGCTCACGCTGGACGACTTCGGCACCGGCTACTCGAGCCTCACATATCTGAAACGCTTTCCCATCGATCGCGTGAAGATCGATCGGTCCTTCGTGCGCAATATCCCCGACGACGCGGATGACGCCGCCATCGCCCTCACCGTCATCGCGATGGCGCACAGCATGAGCCTCAAAGTCACCGCGGAGGGTGTCGAGACACATGCGCAGCTCGCCTACCTACGCAAGCACGGCTGTGACGAGCTACAGGGCTTTCACCTGGCGCGCCCGCTGCCCGCGCGCGAGGTGCCGCGCTTCCTGCGCAAGGCGAGCGAGCAGCGCCCGGCAGCCAAACGGGCGGCCGGCTGATGCGGCCGCTCCCTCGGTTCGAGGACGATTCTCGTGCTGAATGGGTGCACAGACATCCCGCGGCCCACGGCGCAGCGGCGGCTGCGCATTTGCGCATTCAGGCCGGGAGCATCGCCTCCTCCAGAAACCGGTAGAGGCGCGAGTAAGTGTCCGCCTCGGGCTCGAGGAAGCGGATCCCGAAAACTCCCTCGCCGGTGTCCGGTAGTATGCGAAAGTGGATGAGCTGGCAGGTCACGGTCACGTGCTGGCCGCCGTGGGCCGTGGGCAGAGTGAACGTCGCATAGAGGCGCGAGAGATCTTCGGGCACCCGCCGGCGCGCGGTGGGATTGAGCGTCTGCGCCGTGCCGCGATCGCAGCGCATGCGAAAGCCCCCGGGAGAGACGTCGGTCGCCGTCGCGCGCAGAACCATCCCGTCGTCTGCTCGCACCAGCGTGACCGGCAGCTCGATGTGCACACGGGGATACCGTCGATGCTTGCGCCGCCTTCTACCGTTCACGAGCCGTAGGTGCTCGATGTGCTCCACGTTTCTCTAGTTCGGCCGTCCCGGCATACTGCGTGTGATCCAATGTGAACCGTGTCCCAATGCGCCTGTGGCAAATGGCTCGCCTGCTTCGCGCTCCGCTACGCGGAAACGTGCTGCCGCCCAACAGCATGGCAGAATTCGTGCCAGGGCAGGAAATCCGCAACTCATCAAGTGGTTACGCGGCGCGCAGCGATGCGCGCTGAGCCGGCTGTAAGGGTGACCGACGCTCGGGAGGACCGCCGTGCATGCGAAATTTGAACCCGGTCACACTCCAGCCCGCCCGTGGTGGGATTTTGCTCGTTAACTCAGACTGTTACAGCATTGTGGCGAAGTGTAAAGAATCCCGACAACGCCCGCGGGAACCGCGTTCTCGCGGGCACCGACGGCGCGGTGCACCGCCGCCGCACGGGGCTGCGGGACGCAGTCGAGCGGTGACGGGCACGGACGCCTCTCCGTTGGGTCGGGGGAGTGGGCGCGTAAGTCGCCATTGTCGCGAGGTTCGCCGAGCGTCGCCGCTCGAGGGAATCGATGCCCAGGAAGCGCAAAAAGCGACGACGCAGACGCAGACGCCGTAATCGCACGGCGCGGCTCCTGCGACGCGCGGGCGGCCTCGTCCTCCTTGCCGCCGCGGGCTGGCTCGGCTATGAAGCATGGATGTGGCCCGACGTCGCCGGCCTTGCGCAGCGCAATCCCGAGACCACCGCATTCATGGAGCGGGCACGCGAGCAGGCGCAGGCGGGCGAGGGCCCGCGCGTCGTCGCGATGACATGGGTGGACTACGCGCGCATCTCGCCGCACCTCAAGCGGGCGGTGGTGGTCGCGGAGGACATCAACTTTTTCTCCCACCGGGGGTTCGCCGTGGGGGAGATCAGGAACGCCGTCGAGGAGGCCATCAAGGAGCGCGAGATGCCTCGCGGGGCCTCCACCATCACCCAGCAGCTCGCGAAGAATCTGTGGCTGTCTCCGGCCCGAACGTTCACACGCAAGCTCCGCGAGGCGCTCCTCACCTGGCAACTCGAACGCACGCTCAGCAAGCGGCGCATCCTGGAGCTGTATCTGAACGTCGCCGAGCTCGGCCCCCACATCTTCGGCGCCGAGGCCGCGGCCCGACGCTACTTCGGCAAGCCCGCCGCGGAGCTCACCGCGCACGAGGCCGCCCAGCTCGCGGCAGGATTACCGCGCCCGAGCACCTGGCACCCGGGCAGTCGCAGCGGCACCTATCGGCGCCACGTGGATCGCATCGAGCGCTGGATGGCGCGCGCCGACTGGCTGTGGAAGGTCATATGAGCCGCGGAACATCGTGCACGGAACGCAGGTTCTTCGCGGAGCATCGGGCAATGAGAACAGAGGAGAACGGACCTGACCGTGCCCCGAGCCCTGCCTCACAGGGATCCGGGGTGTGCGCGAGGCAGCGGTCCGCGGTCCGTCGAGGCAAAAGAAAAAACCCCGCCGGGGCGCGGGGTTGAACGCAAGGAGCAGCAAGGAAGGTTGTTATTGTTATATCAGCGAGGCTTGGCCGCCTGCTGAAGCTCGATCGCGCTTTTTGTTATGAAGCGAGCCCCCTGTTGGGACCGGGGTTCGTCCTCGCTCCCCCTCCCCTCATCCAAGGGCCTCCGCCATATTGAAGAGCACGAAGCATGCCAGCAGGGCGGAAGCCGCCAAGTTTCAATGACTTCCGGCGCGGAACCGGTGCCGCCCTTGAGGGGAAGTGTAAAAATTTCCGGCATTATTAGCGCCGGTTTTGGGATTCGAAGGCGGCGCCCGCGCCGACGCGCCCCGGACAAAGTGTGAAATGCGTCACATAACAGCGACTTATCGTCGCCGCCCGGGGCAGGCGCGCCGTGTAAAGAATTCCGACAAAGCGGGTCGCGCGACCCGCCACGCGGCGCGCGAGGCACGCACCGGCGCCGGGCGCGTCAGGCGGCGGGCTCCACCACGTTCGATGCCAGTACGCAGCGATTACGCCCGTCGCTCTTCGCGTGATAGAGCGCGGCCTCGGCGCGGGCAAGGGTGCGCTCGTAGTCGGGGTGGCCGTCGTGCGCCGCCACCCCCACGCTCGTGGTGATGCTGCGCTGCAGCCCCTCGCGCAGCCGAAACTCCCGCGCAGCCACCATCTGCCGCGCTCGGTTGGCCACCTTGAGCGCATCGGTCTCGTTCACCTCGTTCGCGATCAAGAGAAACTCTTCGCCACCGAAGCGAAAGAGATAGTCGCTCGCGCGCGAGGACTGGGCGAGCCGCTCCGCGAACTGCCACAACACGGCGTCCCCGCAATCGTGGCCGAACTGATCGTTGATGCGCTTGAAGTGGTCGATGTCGAAAATGAGCAGTGCGTAGGGTTTGGCGAACTTCAAGCTGAGCTGGGTCTCGCGCTTGAGGATGGTGGGCAGGTAGCGCCGATTGTAAATACGCGTCAACGCGTCGCGAGCGCTCTCCTGCTCGAGCGTCTTCTCGATGAGCGATCCCATGATCCAGGCCGCGTCGTTCACCCTTTCACCCAGATCGCGGACCGCGATCTCCAGATCCTCATCGCGTTGCTCTTCCCGGCACGCGAGCGCGCGCTCGAGAATCCGATCGATGGTCTCGAGGTGCTCCCGCAGGCGAGCCACTTCGTCGTGGTTGGGGATGAGCAGCTCCGCTTTGTGCAGCGCCCATACCCCGAACTCCGATTGGCGTAGCGTAGCGAACCCACCGGGATACGCCGAGCGCCGCTGATAGAGCCCCGCGATCGTCTGCGACAGCCAGCGAAAGAGATGCGAGCGCAGCTTCTCGCAATGGCTCGCCAGATCGCTGCCGGCGAGGCGCATGCGCAGCGAGTACACATCGCGCTCCTCGGCCACGGTCGTCCCCATGTAGGCCGCGTTCATGATGGAGACGCTCTGGTCGAGCACGTCACCGATCACGACGAGCGCCTGGGTGCGCTCGTCGCCGGCGATGTCCGAGCGCAGCAGCCGCTCTCTCAACTCCTGTCGGATGACGCGCATGCCCTCCGCGATGAGGTGCATGGGGATGCTCAGGCGCGCGTGGGCCTTCCCGATCTCGCGTTGGCGCCGGATGAAGTCGTACACGGCGGCGCTGTGACGGGGCTGGAACAGGGTGCGGAGCCACTCGGCGAGGGCTCTGCGCAGGCCGGCCGCGATCCGCGCCTCGTCCAGAAAGGGCCTGGCGTCGGGATGGGCGCGAAGCGCCGCGTAGAACACGTCCACCACTGCATCGGCATCCTGCGCGACGAGATCGCCCAGCCGCTCCAGCAGCTTCGGGTCCACCGAGAGGTAGATGTCACCGAGCCGCCGCACGTTGACCGCCGTCATGGGGCTCCCATCCCTCAGCTCAGCCATTTGTCACCGGTCCACGGTTGCGGGCTGGGATTTCGATTCCCGCATCGTGTTCCCCTATGAACCCAGAGCACGCTCCGTCGCGCCGGATGCCTCGCTATATCGGAGCGCCCTGGCCAAAGCTTAGTCAGCTCGCCGCGCCCGCCCCCGTCGCGACGGGTTCCCTGCCGACCCGGGCGGGCGGGCACCGGGTCCCGGGGTTCTCCTTGTCGGCGCGGCACCTACACGAGAGGGCGCGTCGTTCCGACCCGCGCACGCGGCGATGTCGGATGGGAGAGGGCCCTGCGAGCGCCTAGACTTTCCCTCCAACAACGCGGGCCACGGAATCGGCCCCACAACATGTGCCCTCGCCCACGGACGCCTCGAGGCACAAAGGCCGCGGCAACGGTCCTCTTCCTGTGTATACGAACTCGTGACACATCGTGGAGGACAGACGCATGCGTGTCTTTCGTGGCTTCACCATCGTAGAGCTGATGACCGTGCTGGCCGTGGTCGCCGTTCTCTCGGTCGCGAGCGCACCGGCCATGGACGGTTTGCTGAAGGATTTGCGCCTCAAGAGCCAGACCCAAGCCATGGTGCAGACGATGCACTTCGCCCGCGGGGAGGCCGTCAAGCGCAGGCTCCCGGTGCTCATGTGCCGCAGCGCCAACCCCGAGGCGACGACCCCGAGCTGCGGCGGCGTCGCGCGCACCTGGAGCACCGGCTGGCTCGTGTTCGCGAGCGGCGACGGCAACGACACCTACGACCCTGCCAGCGACATCCTGCTGCGCGTGGCCACCGCCGCGCCCGTCGACGTCACGGTCAAATCCAACACGGCCGCCGACGAGGTACTGGGGTTCGACCCGGACGGCACGACCTACGCCGGGATCGCCACCGCGCGCTTCGCCGTGTGCGACGACCGCGGCGACACGGAGGGCCGGCAGGTGAACGTGCTGCCCTACGGTCGCCCGCGCACCGTCGAGGCCACCCTCGCCACCCCCGTCGACTGCGAGACGCCCGCATGAGAAGTGCCCGCGGATTCTCCCTCATGGAGGTGCTGGTCGCGGTCTTCGTGCTCGGCGTCGGGCTCGTGGGCATCGCCGGACTGCAATTCACCTCCAAACAGTCGAACTTCGCGGCGCTGCAGCGGGTCACGGCGGTGGCGCTGGCCCAGGACATCATCGAGCGCATGCGCACCAACCCCGAGGCGCTCGACGTCTACACCAACGCCGGCGCCGGGCGCACTCTGGACGGCTCCACGATGGGCGCCGTCGATTGTGCCAGCGCGTCCTGCACACCGGCGCAGCTCGCCCAGTACGACCTCTTCCAATGGGAGCAGGCGCTGGTCGGCGTCGCCGAGCAGCAGGGGACCGACAAGCGCGGCGGCCTCACGCTGCCGACGGCGTGCGTGAGCGGGCCGGACGGGGGCTCGGGCGTGTACACCGTGGCCATCGCCTGGCGCGGGCTCACCAAGCTCAGCGACTCGACCGTGAACACCTGCGGGCAGGGCACGGGACGCTACGACGCGGAGGGCGGCACCGAGCCCGACGTGCATCGGCGCGTGCTCGAGGTCGCCACCTACATCGGAGAACCGTTCTGAGACGGGACGTGAGCATGCAGCGACCAGCGAGCCAGCGCGGATTCACGCTCATCGAGATGATGATTGCCATGACGCTCGGCCTGCTGGTGAGCGCCGCCGTGGTGAGCGTGTACATCGCCACGAGCCGTAACTACGCGGAAGACGAGCGTTACGCACGCATGCAGGAGAACGGACGCTACGCGCTGCAAGTGATCGCCGAGGATCTGACCATGGTTGATTTCTGGGGCAAGATGATGAGCGTCGACACCATCGGCACCGCGTTCAGCCCGCCGGGGAGCGGCTGCACCGTCAGCGCCGCCGTGTACGACGGCGCCACCGCGCTCCTCTACAACAACTACCATGCGAGCCCGCCCGAGCACTTCTTACCCTGCGCCGCGATCACGAGCGGCCAAATCCCCGGTACCGACATCATCGTGATCAAGCGCGTCGAGAGCACGCCTACGGCGGAGACCTTCGTCGACGTCGAGGACACCGACGATGACAGCGACACCACGGAGGTCCTCACCACCGGTGCAGGCGATCTCGTGGACGGAACAGTCTACCTGCGCACGAACGGCACCTCGGGCGAGTTCATCGACGATGCCTCGAGCGCGAATCCACCCGGGCTCGGCCAGGGCGACTGGCGTTACACGCCGCGCGTGTACTTCGTGCGCGATCACTTCGAGACGGGCGACGACATCCCCTCACTGTGCCGCATGGCCCTCAACGGCACGGCGCTCGCCGCCCCCGAGTGCCTCGCACAGGGCATCGAGGATCTGCATTTCCAGTTCGGGGTCGACACCGACGACGATGGCATCGCCAATCAATACGTCTCCGAGCTGAACCTCGGCGACATGGAGCGGGTGGTGACCGCGCGCATCCACGTGCTCGTTCGCAGCACGGACGAAGCACCCGGGTACACGAACGCGAACAGCTACACCCTGGGCGACGCCGACGCCAACGTGGCGTCGCCGCCCAACGATGGCTACTACCGGCGCGTATACACGAGCACCGTGGCCCTGCGCAATCCGGTCAGCCTGCACACTTTCAATTAATGGCGAATTGGATGGGCAAGATGAAGACGTTCCAAAAACAGCGAGGTACCGCACTCTTCGTAGCTCTCATCCTGCTCATCGGGGTGACCATGCTGAGCTTGGCCGGCGTCACCACGAGCATCATGGAGCTGCGCATGGCGCGCAATCACGAAGACACCTCGCACACCTTCCAGACGGCGCTCGCCGCCGTCGACTACGTGATCTCCGACTCGTCCAATCTGCCGACGGCGGGCCCCCTGATGACGCCCCAAACGGTGGCGCTGGACGGCGAGCCATTGTTCGAGGTCGACGGCGGCGACGCCATCACGGCCACGGCGGCGCGACTCGAGGATTGCGCTCCGCCGCCGCGCGCACGCGGGGCCACGAGCCTCATGGCCTACTCCGCCTTCTGGTACGAAGTCACGGCGGACGTGGATCGCAACGACAGCGGCATGGGCCGAAGCGCCATGTCACAGGGCTACATCCTGCTCGGGCCCAAGTGCTGAACGCAATCGAATCAACGCGGGGATGAGACTGATGGAGACTAAAAAGCTGAAAAGGCTCTGGGTCATGGCGGGCTTCTGCATCGGCCTGAGCCCGCTGCTGGCGCACGCGGACGACACCGACATCTATCTCGACCCGCAGGTCCCGTCGAGCGCGGAGCCGCTGGTCATGTTCACCCTCGACTACCGCCCGAACCTGGGATCCACGGTGTGCACGAGCGGCGAGTGCGATCAGCTCATCGCCGAAGGCTATCTGCCGTCCACCGGGCCGTACACCTTCTTCGACGTTCTGCGTGCCGTGTTCAAGCGGGTCTTCGATCCGCTGGATGGGGTCAAGATCGGCTTCATGATGAACCACGCCAACAGCTGCGGCGGCGGCACGTCCGGGCCCTTCGTCACCGGATGCAGCAACGGCGGCTACGTATTGAACGGCTACACCGCCATGTCCGCCGGCACCGACGATGGCGACACATTTCAGATCACGGGCGAGGATCCGAACAAGATCGCGCTCTATAACAAGCTCGATGGTATCCCGACGCCCAGCGGCGGTCTCAGCCATTCCCTCCAGGGTAAGGAGCTCTACTTCGAGCTGTTCCGCTACCTCACGGGCCAGCGGATCTACAACGGGCACGTCGGCTACGAGGACTTCGGCGATACCGACGGCACCACGAACCTGGACGTGGACTTACCGGGGGCCGCCTGGGACACGGGCATCGAAAGCGGCAGCAAGTACAAGAGCCCCCTCGTCTCGGGCGGCGAATGTGCCCGCATGTTCGTCGTCAACCTGATGTTCCAGGTCTCCAACCAGGAGGACGACTCCGACCTCGCCATCCTCGAGAGCAAGGGCAACGGCGGCATGGGCGGCATCAATCTCTCGGGCACCAACAACGAGTTCGACACCGTCATCCGCTACCTGCGGGACGCCGATCTGGGAGACGGGACCTTCGGCGCCGTATCCGACCTCGAGGGCAACCAGAACGTCGTCTCCTACTTTCTCGTCGACCCCACGAAGATCAACCAGACCACCAGCGGCTACGCGGAAGCCGGCGGCACCGGGGTCCCGCTGCCGTTGAGCCAAGACCCTGAGGAGCTCACCACGACGCTCGAGAACATCTTCAGAAGCATCCTGAGCGTGAGCGCTACTTTCGTCGCACCGTCCGTGCCCGTCAACGTGTTCAACCGCGCGCAGACGGTGGACGAGGTGTACCTGGCGCTCTTCGACGCGGACGAGGACGGCTTCCCGCGCTGGGAGGGCAATCTCAAGAAGCTGCGCATCACCGAGAACGCCGCCACCGGTGAGGACGAGCTCCAGGACGCGACCGGCCTCAACGCCATCGACGTGGACGGGCGCATCAAGCGCGAGGCGCTCACTTTCTGGACCGACGCCGCCAGCCTGGACCCGCCCGAGGACGACGAGGTGGCGGGCAAGGACGGGCGCTCGGTGCCGCGCGGAGGCGCCGGACAGAACCTGCCCGGGTTCCTCAGCGGCAGCCCCCAGCAGCTCAACACCGAGGTCGGTGCGCGCCAGCTCTACGCCGAGGACTCGAGCGCCCTGAACGGGCTCATGAACCTTGATGCCGACGCGGCCACCGCGGCGGCGCTGTGGACCGAGATTACCGCCGAGTGGAACCCGCCGCCGTCGTCGGGCACGTACGGCGGCGCCAGCCCCGCGGAGCAGGATCGGGCCGTCAACATTCTGCGCCACGCGCGGGGCCTGCTCGATGACGGGACCACGGTGCGCGAGTGGCTGCTGGCCGATCCCCTGCACTCGCGGCCGCTTCCCATCAACTACGGCCCCCGGGCCCCCGGCTACGACGCGGACAACCCGGACATCCGTGTCTTCATGGGCAGCAACGACGGCTTCTTGCGCATGTTCCGCAACACCGACACCGGTGGCGCCCAGGACGGCGCCGAGCGCTGGGCCTTCATGCCGCGGGCGGTGGTGCCCAAGCTCGATCGCCTGCGCTCGAACACAGCGGGCAGCACGCCCGTGCACCCCATCACCGTCGACGGCTCCCCCGTCGCCTACACCCTCGACAGCAACATCGACGGCGCGCTCAAGAGCGCCGACGGCGACAAGGTCTACGTCTACTTCGGCCTGCGCCGCGGCGGCAAGTCCTACTATGGGCTGGACGTGAGCGACCCCGACTCGCCCGAGCTCATGTGGAGCATTGAAAAAGGCCCCGTTGGCGGCGACTTCGCCGAGCTCGCACAGTCGTGGTCGACGCCCGCGGTGGGGCACCTGAAGGTGAACGGCACCGTTTTGCCGGTGCTCGTGTTCGCGGGCGGCTACAACGGCGACGACGGCGGCGACGATTTGGGGGACCTGGGCAAAGACGCCAAGAACCGCGCGACGCGCGCCGACACCACGCCCTCGCCCGGCACCGATGACGACGAGGGCAACGCCATCTTCGTCGTAAACGCCGAGGACGGCAGCCTCATCTGGAAGGCGACGAAAGGGGGCTCGGCCGGTTACGACTCGGTGGACAAGGCCTATCGGCACCCCGAGATGCACGACAGCATCGCGGCCAACGTTGCCGCCGTGGACACCGACGGCGACGGGCTGCTCGATCGCGTGTACGCCGCCGACACCGGCGGGGTGGTGTGGCGCGTGGATTTCGCGGGGCTCGCCGACCACGATAGCGACGCGACCACGCCCAAGATACTGGTCAACGACGATCCCTCCATTTGGACGGTGAACCGGCTGTTCTCGGCGGGGCGTCACGTGAGCGGCTTCAGCGATCTCGCCAATGATCGGCGCTTCTTCAACCGTCCCGACGTCGTGCAGAGCCGCGACGACGTGGGCCCCTTCGACGGCGTCATCCTGGGCAGCGGTGATCGCGAGGATCCGCTTGGCGACGAGGTCGAACACTGGTTCTACATGATCAAGGATCGCGCCATCCTGAGCGGCAATCCGCCCACGACGACCCTCGAGCACGGCGATCTCGCCGATCTCACCGACAACTGCCTGCAGGACGGGAGCTGCGGCACGGATCCGGACCTTACCAACGGCTGGCGCATCCGGCTCGGGGCCGACGGCGAGAAGAGCCTGGCCAACGCCGTCACCGCGGGGGGCACGGTGTTCTTCACGAGCTTCGCGCCGACCCCGTCCAGCGGCACCTGCTCGCTCAGTGAGGGTACCGGCCGGCTCTATGCCGTCAATCTCCAGGATGCGACCGCCGTGTTCAACTTCGACACGACCAACGACGACGCCACCGGCACTCCGACCCTCGAGCGGGTGGACGTCCTGGCGAGCGGCGGCATTCCGGTGGACATCGTGCCCCTCGGCGAGGGTCACGTGCTGGTCCAAGGCCAGGAAGCCGGCGAGAACATCATGACCACCAGCGGGCGGACAAGCTTCAAGACCTACTGGCACGAGCTGTACGAATGAGGGGGGCAAAGCCCATGCGACGCGTACGACACCGCAGCGGCGGGTATACACACGGCTTCTCCCTGATCGAGGTGCTGATCATCGCGGCGGTGGTGGCGCTGCTCGCGACGCTCGCCTACCCCGCCTACCAGGATCAGATCATGAAAGCCCGCCGCTCCACGGCCAAAGCCGCCCTGGCCGACGCCGGCTCGCGCCAGGAGCAGTTCTTTTTGAACAACAAGTCCTACACCACCACCGTCGGGCCCACGGGGCTCAATCTGGCGACGACCACCGACGGAGGCTTCTACGAGCTGTCCGTGGATGACCCGACCGCCGCCTGCCCCCTCGATCGCTGCTGGCGCATGCGCGCCGAGCCTCAGTCCGCTCAGGCCGACGATCGCTGCGGCGAGCTCGCCATCAGCTCCGACGGCATACGCACGCCCACCGAGTGCTGGCCCTGACGCCCCCCTGAGGGCCCCTGACACCGAGGATATCCGTCCGGCCTAAACGTCATCGGCCACGCTCGTAGCCGTGCCGGCGGCCTGCGGCCAGGCCCCGAGGGGCCGTCGGAGCTTTTCCCGCCGCGCCTGAACCCGACCCCCTCGCGGGTTTCCCCCGGCGTTCTGCCGTATCTGTCCATTAAAGCTGGTTACAGGGATTCCGATAAGGTTCGGAGCCCGCGTACCAGCCGCGCAACAGCGTCTGCCTGAGATACGTTCTCGAGATGCAACGCAACAGAAAACGTCCCGACAGAGGAAACTCCGACGTCTCGCCCGCCCGCCGCGACGAGCTCCGGGACATGATCGAGAGCCTACCGGACAGCTGTGCTCTGTTCGATGCCGACGAGCGCCTCATTGCCTGCAACCGAAGGTATGGAGAGTTCTTCTATCCGAGGCGAGCGTCCCTCGTGCAGCCGGGGGTATCGTTGCAGGAGCTGCTGGTCCTCTTCGCGCAGGATGGCCTAGGACAGAACCCCCAGGACGCCCGCGCCTGGGCCGCCGAACAACTGCAGCGGTGCCGCGAGCACGCGCACCGCGAGCTGCGGCTCCCCGACGGGCGTTGGATCCTCAGCACCACGTATCGCACCGAAGGGGGGCGCCTGCTGAGCGTTCACATCGACATCACCGAGCGCAAGCAGGCAGAGCTCGAGCTCGAGCGCGCACACCAGCAATTGAGCTTCCACGTCGACAACTCACCGCTTGCGGTCATCGAGTGGGATCGCGAATGTCGCGTGCAGCGCTGGTCGATGCAGGCCGAGAAGATATTCGGCTGGAGGGCCGAAGAGGTGCTCGGCAAGTCGGGACGGGACTGGCGGTTCATCTACGAAGAGGACATGGAAAAGGTCCGCGGGGCGGCGAAACAGCTCATGGACGGCACGGCACCGCGCAAGGTGGTGCGCAACCGCAACTACACCAAGTGCGGCGAGGTCATTCTGTGCGAGTGGTACAACTCCATTCTCGCAGATGCATCGGGTCAGGTCGTTTCGATCCTCTCGCTCGTGCAGGACATCACGGAAGCGCATCACCTCTCCGAGCAGCTCTCGTTTCAGGCCACCCACGATCCGCTGACCGGGCTGTACAACCGCCGTGAGTTCGAGCGCCGGCTGCACTACGCGCTGGAGAGCGCGCATACCAGCGACGCCGAGCACGCCATGTGCTACCTCGACCTGGATCGGTTCAAAGTGATCAACGACACCAGCGGTCACCTCGCCGGCGACGAGTTCCTGCGCCAGCTCGGCGCGCTGCTGCCTGATCGCACTCGTTGCGGTGACATCCTGGCACGCCTCGGCGGCGACGAGTTCGGCGTGCTCATGGAGAACTGCACGGTGGACAACGCGCGCCGGGCTGCCAACGAGATCCGCCAGCTCATCGAGGAATTCCGGTTCACTTGGAAGGGGCAGCGCTTCGGTCTGGGCGTGAGCATCGGCCTGGCACCGATCACCGCAGGCAGCGAGGACATCACCAGCGTGATGGCGGCGGCCGACGCGGCTTGCTACCTGGCCAAGGAGCGCGGACGCAACCGCATCCACGTCTATCGCGAGGACGACACGGAGCTCGAACAGCGTCACAGCGAGATGCAGTGGGTGCGCCGCATCCAGGAAGCGCTCGATGAGGACCGATTCCGGCTGTACTTCCAACCCATCGTGCCGGTCGAGGACGACGAGAGCAAAGGTGAACACTACGAGCTGCTGCTGCGCATGGAGGATCCCGAGGGGGGCACGATTCCGCCCGGAGCCTTCCTACCCGCTGCCGAGCGCTACCATCTGGCCGACAGGCTCGATCGCTGGGTCCTCGGCACGACCGTCGAGTGGCTCATGGCCCACCCGGCCCACCTCGAGCGGCTCTATCTGTGCTCCATCAACCTCTCGGGGCAGTCGATCAGCGACGACGAATTCCTCAACTTTGCCACCGGATGCCTCGATGGGACCAGCGTCCCGCCGGAGAAGCTCTGCTTCGAGATCACCGAGACCGCCGCCATCGCGAACCTGCAGAGCGCCACGCGCTTCATGAACGTGCTCAAGGGCTGGGGATGCCGCTTCGCCCTCGACGACTTCGGCATCGGTTTCTCGTCCTTCGCCTACCTCAAGACACTGCCGGTGGACTTCCTGAAGATCGACGGAGTGTTCATTCGGAACATCGTCCACGATCCGTTCGATCTCGCCATGGTGAAGTCCATCAACGAGATCGGGCAGGCGCTGGGCAAAAAGACCATCGCCGAGTTCGTGGAGAACTCAGCGATCCTGGAGAAGCTGCGCCTGCGCCACATCGGCATCGACTACGCGCAAGGCTATTTCATCGGCGAGCCCCAGCCGCTCGAGGCGAGCCGCTTTCCGACGCAGCCCCCGCGCACTGCGAATGCGTCGGTGACCGCGACCCCGTCAAAGGACGGGCCGGAGGCGCGGAATTGACGACACAAACGAGCCGACTGTGATGAAGCATGAACCTATGAGGCGCGATGACGCAGAGCGCCGCGAAGTGAATGCCCTAGCCGATCAGAGCGCCACCGGCGAGTCACCAGGCGGCGCGCGGACAGTCGATCACTTAGACGCCGCGGACAGTGACACCGCGTCGCGCCTGGAGGCGCTCGAGCGCCAGAGCCGGCGCACACGGTTCCTCCTGCTTGCGCTGGTGCTACTCGTCGGCTTCGTGGCGTTCGGGCGCTTGGTGCCGTCGGAGCAGATGAGCATGCGCCAGACCCTCACGGAATCCAAGCAGCTCAAGCTGGTCGACAGCTCGGGGAACACGCGTATGTTTCTGCGCATTTACTCCCACGTACCCGTGCTGCAGCTCCTCGACAGCAAGGGCAAACCCCGTCTGTCCATGGGTATCCGCTTCGACGACACGCCGTTCATCGATATGTCCGACAAAAGCGGCCAGACGCGCGCCACCTTCGAGATGACCGAGGAGGACGAGCCGACCATCCGGCTCTACGACGAGGACGGACGGGCGAGCTTTACCATCAACTGAACTCGGTCCCCCGGCGGGGAGCAAAGACCACAGCCCCTTGGGGCCGAGTGAGCACGTCCGTGGCTCTCGCAGCCCTGCCGTACACCCTAAAGGGGCCCCGAGAACGGCCGAAAGACAGAATCCGTGCGCTGGCAGCGCGGGCGGTGTATCGGCCCACTGCGCTCGGCGGTAGCCTCCGTCTGGCTAGCCACAGACCCCGCGCCTACCCGAAGAGCCATCCGCACAGCATGACCTTGCGCCGCACACGAAGCCGTTTCCTGCCTTGGATGATTCCGCTTGCTGGGCTCACCCTCGTGCTCGCAGCCTGTGACGCCGGCTCCGACGCGAGCGCCGAGGCGCACCTTCAGCGCGCCCAGAACTATCGCCAAGAAGGCGACGTGCGCGCCGCAGTCATCGAGCTCAAGAACGCGCTGCAACGGGAGCCGGAGAACGCCGAGGCCCGGTGGCAGCTCGGGCAGGCCTACTTGAGCCTCGGCAACGGTTCCGCGGCAGCCAAAGAGCTCGAGCGCGCACGAGAGCTCGGTTACCAGGGCGGGGAGCACCCCATCGAGCTGATGCAGGCGCTGCTCCTACAGAACGAGTACGAGAAGGTGCTCGCCACCCTCGACCACACGGAGGGTGCCAACGCCAATCCGCACCTTCTTGCGCTGCGCGCCCGCGCGCATCTCGGGCTCGACCAGCTCGACGAGGCCGAGAGCGCTTTTCGAAAAGTGCTCGAGCTCGCACCCGACGCCGGCGTCGCCCGTCTCGGACTGGCCCGGGTGGCGGGGGCTCGCGGCGATGCCGAGGAGGCGGAACGGCAAACGGACCTGGCGCTCGAGACAACCGAGAACGACGCGCAGGCGTGGCTCTTCAAGGGCCAGCTCGCCCTCGCGCGCAACGACTACGCGAGAGCGCAGGCGGCTTTTCGTGAGGTGCTCGCGCTCAACGAGGCGAGCGTCGTCGCTCGCGCCGGACTGGCGCGCGCACTACTCGGCCTGAATGAGCCGGAGCACGCCCGGTCCGAGATTGACGCACTGGCCGAGCGTGACGCCAATGCGCCCATCGTCAAGTACCTGGAGGCACTCCTCGCCCGCGAGCAGCGAGACCTCGAGGGGGCGCAGCGCGCGCTGCGCGAGGTGCTGGCCATGGTCCCTGATCATCCGCCCAGCCTCCTGCTTCTCGGCAGCATTCATTTCAGCCGACAAGAGTTCGAGCAGGCGGAGGAGCTTCTCGGTCGCTTGCTTGCCCAGGCCCCGCGACACATCACCGGCGCCAAGTTGCTGGCCGGCGTGTACGTACAACAGGATCGATTGGATGACGCCATCGCCGTACTGCAGAGGCTCGAACGTGAGCACCCCGATGATCCCCAAGTACTCGCCATGCTCGGCAAGGCCTATCTGAAGCAGGACGATGCGGAGCGGGGGCGCGATTACCTGCGCCGCGCCGTCGAGCTCGCCCCGGACGCCCCGCTGCTGCGCACCCAGCTCGCGGCCGGGTATCTCGCGGCCGGCGCCGCCGAGGAGGCGGTGAGCGAGCTCCGGGAAGTCATCGAGCAGAATCCGGAGTTCGTCCGGGCCGACGTGCTGCTGGTGCTCACACATCTGAGCAATCGCGACCACGAGCTGGCCTTCGAGGCGGCTCGCGCGCTCTCCGAGAAGCATCCCGACAGCGCGGTGCCCTACAACCTGATGGGGGTGGTGCGCGAGGCGCAAGACGATGAGCAGGAAGCGCGTTCTCTCTATGAAAGGGCGCTCGAGAAGCAGCCCGAGCACACCGCCGCGGTGTTCAATCTGGCTCGAATGGACTATCAAGCCGGGGAGACCACCGCGGCACGGGAGCGCTATGAGCAGGTCCTGGAGCGCCGTGAGAACCACTCCGGGGCACTTCTCGCCCTCGCCCGCATCGCCGCCGACGAAGGCCGTACGGCGGCGTCGGTGGATTATCTGGAGCGCGCCCGCGCGGCCAACGAGCGGTTCCTCGCCCCGCGCCTGCTGCTCGCCGAATACTATCTGCGCCAGGGCCAGACGGAGGAGGCGCTGGCGGTAGCCGAGGAGGCCGGGGACATTGCCGCCGGGAATCCCCGCGTGCTCATCGCGCTGGGCCGGGCGCGGCTCGCGACCGGGCGAACCCAACCGGCCGTCAGCGCGTTCGAGAGCCTCGTCGAGCACGATCCCGAGTCCCCGGCCGCGCACTTCCAGCTCGGGCTCGCTCGCATGCAGGCGGGCGACACCTCCGGAGCGCGGGGCTCGCTCGAGAAAGCGCTCGAGCTCGAAGGGAGCTATCTGCAAGCCAAGGTGGCTCTGACCAACCTGGCGCTGCGCAGCGGTGAGCTCGGGCAGGCCCTCGAGTACGCCCGCCATATCCAGGAGCAGCATCCCGACGCCGTCGCCGGTCAGATCCTCGAGGGGGATGCCTACATGGCCAGGGGCGACTACGACCAGGCGGCGCGGGCCTACGCGGGGGCGCTCGAGCGCGTGCAGACCTCGCGGCTGGTGATCAAACTCCAAGCCGCCAAAGCCGGGGCCGGGGATGTGGCGGGTGCCCGCGCGGTGCTCGAAGGACGTCTTGCGGAGCAACCCGACGACGTCGCGGCGCGCCTCGCCTTCGCGAGCCTGCTCCATCAGACGGGCGATCGGGCAGGGGCGCAGCAGGGGTACGAGCGAGTGCTGGAAACCCAGCCGCAGAACCCGATTGCCCTCAACAACCTCGCCTGGCTCTATCACGAGCAGGGCGACCAACGCGCCCTGGATCTCGCCGAGGAAGCCTACCGACTGGTGCCTGAACGTCCCGAGATCGCCGATACCTACGGGTGGCTCCTGGTACAAAACGAGCAGGTGGAACGAGGACTGCGGGTGCTGCAGAGAGCGGTGCAGGAATCACCCACCAACGGCGACATCCGCTATCATCTGGCTGCGAGCCTCGCCAAGGCGGGCGAGCGCGAGAGCGCCCGGGCCGAGCTCGAAGCCCTGCTCGCCTCGGGCCAGAATTTCGCCGAGCACCCGAAAGCCGAGCAGCTCCTCGAAGAGCTCGAATGAGCAACGTCCTCGTCACCGGTGGCGCCGGTTACATCGGCGCCCATATCGTGCGCCAGCTCGGCGAGGCGGGTCACCCCGTCGTCGTGCTCGACGATCTCAGCACCGGCTTGCGCGAGGCGGTGCTTTACGGTGACCTGGTCGTCGGCGACGTCGGCGACGCCACCCTCGTACGACGGCTGTTGAACCGGTATCGCATCGAGGCCGTCATTCACCTTGCCGCCCACACCAAGGTCGAGGAATCGGTCGCCAAACCGCTCGAATACTATCGCAACAACGTGTACAAGACCGGCACTCTCCTCGAGTGCTGCGTTGAATGCCGCGTCAAGCACTTCATCTTCTCATCGAGTGCCGCCGTCTACGGCATGCTTCAGGGGCCACGCGCAAGCGAGGATACCCCCGCCGAACCCATCAACCCCTACGGGGCCTCGAAGCTGATGGGGGAGTGGTTGGTGCGCGACGCGGCCGCAGCGCACGATCTGCGCCATGTCACCTTGCGCTACTTCAACGTCGCGGGCTGCGACCCCGAGAGTCGCATCGGGCAGTCCACCCCAGACGCTACCCTCCTCATCAAGGTCGCCTGCGAGACGGTCGTCGGCAGACGACCCTACCTCTCCCTCTTCGGCACCGACTACCCCACCCCCGACGGCACCGCCGTGCGCGACTACATCCATGTGGAGGACCTCGCGGCCGCGCACCTGAAAGCGCTCGATTACCTGAACGCCGGGGGTGAGTCCCTCACCCTCAACTGCGGGTACGGACATGGCTACAGCGTGCGCGAGGTGCTGGCCGCGGCGCGGCGGGTGAGCGGCGTCGACTTCGAGGTGCGCGAGACCTCTCGGCGCCCGGGCGATCCGCCCTCGCTCGTGGCGGTGGCGGACCGTATCCGCAGCACCCTCGGCTGGCACCCCCGATTCGACGAACTCGACTTCATCATCCGCACCACGCTCGAGTGGGAGCGCAAGCGCTCGGGGACCGCGGCGAGCCCCAGGTGAGGGCCAGCCCGGTAGCCGCCGCCGGCTATTCGCGCTGCGTCGCCTGACGGACATGCGTAGCGAGGGGGCTTCGGTCTGATCCGTGCAGCACCGGTGCGCGCCTTTGCTGTCGCGCGCCTTGTATCTACGGGCACCTCCGNNGGGCGGGGACGGCCTGACTGATACGCTCGGCCCGGCCAGGACTTTTCGTGCTCTCGTGGACCGACAAAAAGCCGCCGGGTTCGTTCGCCCTGTTGAGACCTACTACGCGGTCCGACGACGCCGGCGCGTGGCAGAACCCCAACCCACGAGCCAGTTGCCCTCGTCGTTGCCTGGTGTCGTCGTGTCGAGGCGCCCCGAAAGGAAACGGCGGCCAAAAGGCCGCCGTTTCCTTTCGGGTATCCTTTTCCGTCAGCACTCACCACCCATAGACGTGAATGCGCGGCGCGCGTTTGTCATTTCCCGAGCGCTGGGAGACGAAAAGCCGCCGGTTGGCATAATCGACTGCAGCGCCGCCAAAGTAGGCGCCGTTCGGCAACTCCGGCAGCCGGTAATAGGCGTACGGCTTCGGATCCCACGCTTGCAGCTGACCCTCTCGTACCCGATCCAGCTCCTGCAGATCGTAGAAGTACACCATCGGACGGTAGATGTCGTGATGGTAGCCTTTCGCGTCGCTGCGCGGACAACCTGTGCCCGGACCCGAGCAGTCGGTTAGCTTCGGGTATGTCGCGCGAAACCGGCGTCCCGTACCGTAGAACTCCCGCTCCCCCTCTTCGACGAAATAGAGCGCCGTTCGTCCTATGACCGCAGCTCCCCAATACCGCGTGCTGACCCACCAACGTTCGCCCGTGGACATAACCTCGTGCGTGTCCTTGCCGACGGCGTGCGGATGGCTCAAGAGCGCCGTGTACGGCAAACGCGAACCCGCCAACGGGATGCCAAACGGATCAACTTCGTAAGCCGCGGGGCCCTGGTTGGTGCTCGCCGCCCCGGCCACACCGCCGAGACCCATGTAGAGTTTTCTATCTGTATCGTTGTAAGCGATCGGTCCGGCTGTTTTGTTGTTGTCACCGACCCACCAGGGTCCATACCGCGTGCCCGTGACCGGATCGATGGCGCCCAGGGCCGGCATATCAACAGCGGACACGTTATACCAGATGTGCTGTGTGTAGAAGAGAAGTCCGCTCCGCTCATCGAAATACAACCCCCGCGTGCGGACATCCTTATCGCGGTCCAGTTTCGGCAACTCGATCGCGCCATTCAGCTCTTGTGCAACAGGCGTGTCCACGAAGCTCTCGGGCACGTCGAAGCGCCCTACGTAATTCGGCGCATGCGCGTGCGTCGTGACATACAGGCTGTCGCCCAACGCGCTGTAGGCGATGGCTCCGAGACTGTACGCGTATTGCCGGCTCTTCGGGTCCTGCCAGCGACCGGGCGGTATGTCGAAAGCCCCCAAGTAGGTCAGATCGCCGGGTCGGACGAGATCGGTGGAAGCAGCTTCCTCATCGTTCGAGGCCGCTCCGGGCGCTTCGGCTTTCGAGCCCGCATCGGCATCCGCTGCGATGGCGAGCACGATAGCGAGAACGATCGATAGCAAAAGGCGTCTCACGAACCACATGAGCTCACTTTTCCAGCTCCCTCACCACGCGCCCGGGCACTCCCACCGCGACAGTGCGCCGAGGAATCGACCGGTTGATTACGGCACCGGCCCCGATGACCGCGCCCCGGCCCACGTCCGCCATGACCACCGAATTCGCGCCTATCCAGGCGCCGTGTCCGATGGCGACCCTGCGATAGACATGCGGCTGTGCTTGGTGCGAGCCATCGGCCCGAGAGGCCCGTGCGTGCTCACGACCGCCGCTCAGGATCTGAACGCCGTCGGCGAGCATTGCCTCGGGCCCTATGTCGGCGAAGCCGATGCTGCACCGCCGGCCGATGTAGGCTCGATCGCCGACGCGCGCGGCCGGCATGGCAAAGACGCTCCCCCAACCGAAGTACACGTCCTGCCCACAAGCTCGGAGAGTGCGGCGGTAGAACGCCTGGCGTGCATACACGCCGCGCATGCCCGGGACGCCCGCGATGGATTCGCTGGCTGCAAGGAACGCGCGGTCGCGCCCCCAGACCATCGCGCTCGTTCGATACGCAAGAAGCCTGGGACTCACCCATAGCACGAAGAACGCCTGCACGCAGCGTTTAACGAGCATCATTCTGCCCGAACGCTTCGAATGCGACACCGTTACAGTGTCGCCGATACCGGCGCCAATCGAATCCCGTCCGCTCACGCCGCCGCCTCCCGACCCTTCAGAACCTGGTCGTAGACGGCCCGTATTTTCTCCATCCGCTGGCGAAACGGGTAGGAACGTTCGATGGTCTTGCGTGCGGCTGCGCCCAGTCGCAGGCGCAGCATCGAATCGCCCACCAGCCGCCGCAAACCTTCTACGATTGCCTCTTCCGAGCCGGCCTCCACCAACAGTCCGTTCACACTGTCACGGATGAGCCCCGCAGCCCCGGCGATCCGAGTACAGAGCACGGGCACCTCGAGCGCCATGGCCTCGAGCAATACGTTCGGCAACCCTTCGCGCAGACTGCTGGAGACGAAAACGTCCATGGCGTGATAGAGATCCACGGTATCCGCTCGGTACCCCAGCAGCTTGACACGATCACGCAGCGCCATCTCCGCGACTAACCGGCCGAGTCGTGCTCGTTCGCGGCCGTCCCCGGCTATCCAGAGCTCCACATCGAGGCCCTCGTGGCAAAGCCGCCTGATGGCCCGCAACAAAAGCTCATAGCCCTTTTCTCGCGAGAGGCGGCCCACCGCGCCGATGACCAGGCGTCCCCGGGGTACTCCGAACCGAGCTTTCGCAGATTGCACCGATGCCGCGCGGCGAAACTCTTCGGTGTCCACCGCGTTCGGTACGTGCCACAGCCGTCCTTCGGCTACCCCCGCCTCCCGGCACATTGCATAGAGATCCTCGGAGACGCAGACAACGGCGTCGTAGTATCGGAGGCACAGCCTGTCGACGCGATAGTACACAGGGGTCTTCCAGGTTCTCTCAACCCACCCGTGCACCGTAGTCACGAGCCGCATCGGGTAACGACGCCTGACCATCAGGCCGAGCAGGTTGCTCTTGTAGTCGTGCGCGTGCCAGAGGGCGGGGTGATGGATCTCGCAGAGACTTCGCATACGCCCCAAAACCCCGAGGTCGAAAGGCCCGTGGTCGTCCACCGCCACCAGGGGCGCGTCCCACTGCCGCGCGCGGCGCTCGAGCCGGGCAAAGCCCGGATCTTCGGGGTGGCGCATGTACGCGCAGAGCACGCGATAGCCGCGGTCCTCGAGGAATCGAGGCGAGTTCAGGATGGTCTTGTCGGGCCCGCCGCCCGAACCGCTCACGACGCGGGTGTGCAGGATCAGCGGCATGCGACCGGGTGCGCAAGAATCTGCTCGAACGCGCGGGCCTTGCTCGCCCAGCTCTCCCGGGCGAGCCGCCCGCGCGCTTCGAGCTGCGGCCCGGGCGGCGTGCGGTCGATGCGCGCGAGCACGAGCTCGACGAACTGCTCGGCATCTTCCGCCACGTCACATGCGTCACGCCACTCGGCCACCGCCGGCAAATCCCTGACCACCACCGGCTTACCGCTCGCCAGGTACTCCTTGAGCTTGAGCGGCTGCATGGCCCGGGTCACCGGGAGGTCCGCGTAGGGCATGATGAGCACCGATGCCTGCTGAGCAAGCACCGGGAGCTTCTCGTGCGCAAGCGGACCCAGGCGCTGGAGGTTGGGCACCGCATCCAGCGATCGGTCCGGCTCGTTGACGGGCCCGACCATGAGAATGGTTCCGCGCCGAAGTCGCTCACCCAGCGTCTTCAGCCAAGCGACGTCGAGGCGACGATCGATCACCCCCCAGAACACTACCAGCGGCCGCGCGAGCCCTTCGAGCCCGGGCAGCTCTTGCCCCGGCCGATTGACCCAGCGCTCAAGGTCGATCCCGTGCGTCAAGACGTGCGCCCCGCGACCCAACTTTTTCATCCGGTCGGCGAGCCAGGAACTGGCCGCCACCACCACGTCCACGCGCTCGAGCAGCTCCCGCTCCATGCGCTCGAGCGTTGCCCGGTCGAGGCCGGGCCACGCGCTCAGATCGTCCACGCAGTAGTAAACCCAGCGCTGCGCCGGGATTCGCCCCACGATGTCCGCTACGACCGGAAGCGTAGTCACGGCCAGACGAGAGATGTGGACCGGGAGGGCGGCGCGGAGCGCCCGAATGAGCAAGGTTGCATTGAGCCGGCGCGCCGCCGGTGAGGCGAAGCTCGGCCACATGAGGGGGTCGAGCACGTGAGGATTGTCGTTCACACCCTCTCTTGGGGAACCTGCTCCGCGCGTGAGCCACTCGCGCAGCTTGCCGGCGCCACGTACCAGCGTGTAGGCGCTCAACGACGGGCGGCGTGTGCCGATGGTATTGACCCAGTGCACCCGGTAGCGTGGCAACAGATGCGTCGTCAGGTGCTGGCAACTGGACGGGTGCCGGCCCCAGTCGTCCGAGAAGATCACGAGCTCGGCGCGGCCTCTCTCACGCTCCGGGATGGTCAATGGGGTGCGTGCGCGGGACGCCCCGGGATCCCTAGCCATATCGTTCAAACCCGACACGACGGCGCAACGATGCGGCCGGTGCCGCCGTCGACGGCGTCCAGATGCACGCCGCGATATTTTTGTCTGACAGGATTCACCCTTTTCGCGGGCTTCGCCGGCTACCGATGTGCAGCGGCACGTTGGCGGTCGCTCCGTAGGATGCGGGAGCCCGCGCTTCCTGAACCTCGATCATGGTGAGTGATACGCCCGTCGCCGAACGCAGCGCCACCGACCTCAAGACGGGGAGCGCGGTTCGCCTGCGTTGCCAGACCCTGGACGGGTCGGCGCCCGGCGTGCGTCGGGGCGAGCCCGTGAGCTGCGGGGTGCCTTGGGCCCGCGGTATGCTGCTCGACACGCGCCAGCTGGCGCTCGTCGACGAGCACGGCGTGCTCCGGCCCTTGCAGGCCCGTGCCCTCGACCGCTGGCCCGACGGATCCGTGCGCTGGACCCTGCTCGACTGGCTGGCCAACCCGAGCGCAACCCCCCAGGTGGGGATCATGGCGCGCGCCCTGCCGCGCCCGGCCACGGCGCTTGGGGTGACCCGTACCCGCGATGGGCAATCGCTCACGGTGTCGACGGGCACCGCACGCTTTCGGATGCGGAAGGGGAGCTGCTTTCCGTTCGACGCCGTGCACGTGGGTGCCCAATCGGGGCTCGATCCGAGCCGCACCCGCCTCGTGGTCGAGGACCATCTCGGTCGAACCTACACCTCGCAGGTGAGCGAGATCACGATCGCCGAGGCAGGCCCGGTGCGCGTGCACACCCGCCTCGCAGGATGCCTCACGGCCCGGGACGACACCCTGCTGCACTTCCGGGCCTCCCTTCATTTCTTCGCAGCCTCGGCCACGGTGCGGCTCGACCTCACCCTCACCAATCCTCGCAGGGCCGGACACCCGGGCGGCATCTGGACATTGGGCCAGAAAGGCGCCGTCTATCTGCGCGACGCGAACCTGACACTGACCCTCCCCCGCCAGGAAGGCGAGGCGCCCGCCATCGTGCGCTGTTCGCCCGAACGCGAATCCCCCGCGGAGATCGTCTCCGCACCGCTCGAGCTCTACCAGGACTCGAGCGGCGGCGAGCATTGGCAAAGCCCGAACCATCTGAACCGCCATCGGGAGGTGCCGACGACCTTTCGCGGCTATCGGCTGAAAGCCGGCGCAGAAGAACGCCGCGGCTTGCGGGCGACGCCCATGCTCTGGCTCGAGCGCGGACCCCGCCGCCTCGGTCTGGCCATGCCGCACTTCTGGCAGAACTTCCCGAAGGCGTTGGAGGCGACGGAGACGGGGCTCACCCTGCGGCTCTTCCCGCGCCAGTACGCGGACGAGCACGAAATCCAGGGCGGTGAGCAGAAGACCCACGCCATCTATGTTGCGTTTGACCGTGACGGCGTCACCGACGAGCCGCTCGCGTGGTGTCGGTCGCCGCTCATGGCCCACGTCGATCCGGAGCACTACGCCGACGCCGCGGCGGTGCCCCATCTATTGCCCAGAGCACAGAACCCGCATCGGGCCTACGACGAGCTTGTGGCGCTCGCCATCGAAGGCGAGGACCGCTTCGAGCAAAAGCGCGAGCTCGTCGACGAGTACGGTTGGCGCAATTTCGGCGACCTGCATGCCGATCACGAGAACGCCTACTACGACGGCCCGAAGCCAGTCATCTCGCACTACAACAATCAGTACGACGCCATTCAGGGCTTCGCCATTCAGTTCATGCGAAGCGGCGACCCACGTTGGTTCCGGGCCATGGACGAGCTCGCCCGCCACGTCATCGACATCGACATCTATCACACCGACGCGGATCGGGCCGCGTACAACCACGGGCTTTTCTGGCATACCGATCATTACCTGAGCGCCGACACCAGCACCCACCGCTCCTACCCGCTGCTACCGGGCGTGAACGGCGGCGGTCCTTCGCCCGGTCACCTCTACACCACCGGGCTCGTGCTTCATCATTTTCTGACCGGGAACCACAGCTCACGTGGAGCAGTCCTCGAACTCGGGCGCTATGTCATCGATGCCGACGACGGCACCAAAACGCTCTTTCGCGTCATCGACCGCGGCCCCACGGGCCACATCTCGACATCGGGCTACGACGACTACCATGGTCCGGGGCGTACGCCGGGCAACGCGCTCAACGCGCTCGTCGACGCCCACCGTCTGAGCAACGACGTGCGGTTTATGGAGAAGGCCGAAGCGCTCATCCGCCGTTGCATCCATCCCGCGGACGATCTCGAGCGCCGCGCACTTCACGACAAGGAGAACCGGTGGTTCTACACGATCTTCCTATGCGGTCTTGGGAAATACCTCGAGCACAAGGCGGAGCACGAAGACCTCGACTGGATGTACGCCTATGCCCGCTCCGCCCTCCTGCACTATGCGCGCTGGGCGGCGGAGCACGAGCACCCCTACCTCGATAAGCCGGAGATCCTCGAATTCCCGACGGAGACCTGGGCCGCCCAAGACATGCGCAAGTTCGACATGTTCCATCATGCGGCGCGCCACGCCCAAGGCCCGGACGCCGCCCGCTTTCTGGAGCGGGCGCGTTTCTTCTTCGACGACGCCCTCGAGAGACTCGCAGAAATGCCGACCCGCACGTATTGCCGCCCCCTCGTGCTGATACTCGGCCACGGTTACGGCCGCGCCCACATCGAACGGCATCCGCTCGCACCAGCGCCCGAGCCCGCGGTCAAGCTTACCCACTTCGGCCAACCCCGGAGCTTCGTATCGCAGAAAAAGCGCGTGAAACGCCGCCTCGGATACGCCGCCGCGCTGGCTCTGGTGCTCGCGTTCGGTGCGATGCTGTGGCCGTGAGGCCCAAGGCAGAGTTCCCCGCCGAACGACCGATGCCGCCGAGCGCACAGCGCCTGCACGTGCTCCAACTGCTTCTCTGCCTCGACCCCGGGGGCACGGAGCGAATGGTCATCGAGCTCTGCAAGCGCCTCGTGGGCAAAGTCGACGTCAGTGTCTGTTGCCTCGACGCTCCCGGAGCCTGGGCACGGGAGTTGCTCGACGCCGGCATCCCGGTGAGCGCCCTGCACCGTAAGCCTGGCTTCCACCCATCGCTCGGCGTACGGATCCGACGGATCGCCCTCGCGCGGGGCGCGACGGTGCTTCACTGCCACCACTACTCGCCGTACGTCTACGGCGCGCTCGCCGCACTGCTGATGCCGGCAACGCGGCTTATCTACACCGAGCACGGACGCCTTTCGGACGCACGGACCGCACTCAAACGCAGGCTCGCCAACCGCTTCTTCGGCCGTCTCCCGGGCGCGTTCTTCGCGGTCTCCGAGAATCTCCGAGTGCACATGATTGCGAGCGGCTTCCCGCCGGCGCGTGTAGGGGTGATCCCGAACGGCATCGACCCGGGCCCGCGCCCTACATCGCAGGAACGCACTGCTGCGCGCCGGCAGCTCGGGTTGCCGCCGGGCGTGAGGGTGTTCGGCACCGTCGCGCGCCTGGACCCGGTCAAGGACCTCGGCACGCTGATCGCCGCCTTCGCTCGGATTCCGGCTGCAAGCGAAAACGATCCGCTCCTGGTCATCGTGGGCGATGGCCCAGAGCGACTCGATCTCGATCAGCTCGCGCGTGCTCTCAATGTCCGCCCACGCGTACGCTTCACCGGCTATCGTGCCGAGAGTCGCAGGCTGCTTGCCGCCTTCGACGTGTACGTCAACTGCTCCCTCACGGAGGGCATGTCGGTCACGGTGCTCGAGGCCATGGCGGCTGAACTGCCCGTCGCGGCCACAGGCGTGGGCGGAAACCCCGAGCTCGTGCTGGACGCCGAGACAGGGGTACTGGCGGCACCTCGCCAAGCCTCGGCACTCGCGGATGCTCTGACCAAACTCGCTGGGGATAAGCGCCTGCGGAAGACTCTGGGCTCGGCCGGTCGAGAGCGTGTTCTACAGACCTTGTCGATGGACCGGATGCTCGATGGTTACCTCGAAGCGTACGGGGCGGGAGATCGTAAGTGCGCAACGTAAACACGGGTGATCGGCAGCGCCATTGCCCCAGGCGCCATGCCCTACCCTCACCCTTCGCGGTATTCGTCGGCTCCGTCGTTTGCGGCCGCGCCGCATGGTCGGCCCTCGCCGTCCAGATCCCCGAGCTTGACTTGTTGACAGCCGCTTGGCTCCTGACAGATGGTGTGCTCGCATTGGCCGCCAGGGGTTTTTAGTTCCCACGATGGGAGAGATTGTCCTATACGCACTCCTCGTTCTCACCTGCGGTGCGGCACTCCTCCAACCCTGGATCGGCGTCCTCGCCGGCTATCTCTTCATTCTCCTGGCGCCGCAGCACATATGGTGGTGGCACTTCAGCGATGTCCGTGCATTCGAGCTCATCGCCATCGCCACCATGATCGGCACCGCCCTTGCCGTACTGACGAATCGCGCCCGGATAGGGCGCGCCGTCAGCAGACTCAACGTTTTCCTTCTCGTATGGTGGGCCGCCGTCGCCGTCTCCTATTATTTCGGGTCCTACGTGAGCGTTGTCAGCCCTTGGCGCTTCTTCGATCCCGAATCGGTCTTCGACATCGTCAACAAGGCGTTTCTGTTCTACTTCGTGGCGGTCCTGTGCGTCGACAACGACCGCAAGCTCCGCTACCTGGTCTACGTCGGTCTGTTTTCCACCGCCTACCTCATCTATTGGATCAACATGCAATATCTCGGCGGCCATTACGGCCGCCTCGGCGGGCCGCGCTCCCTGACGGGAGGCCTCTACGTCGACGAGAACATGTTCGCGATGTTCTTCGTCGTGATGCTGCCCTTCGTCTACTACGCCGGGTTGGCAGCGCGCCACCCTCTGGCGCGCTACGGACTGTGGCTCATCATCCCATTCGGTTGGCATGCCATTTTCCTGACCGGCTCCCGAGGCGGTCTGGTCGGCCTCGCAGTAACGCTGCTCCTCACCAGTCTGCGATCGGCCCACAAGGGTGTCGCGGTCCTGCTGATACCCCTCTTCCTCGCGGCCTATCTATGGCAGGGCGGCCCCATCATGAAGGATCGGGCCCAAACCATCGCCGAGTACGAGAGCGATTCCTCGGCCCAGACCCGCTTCCAGGCGTGGGATGCCGCCGCGGGCATGATCCTCGCGCATCCCCTCACCGGTGTCGGCGTCGCCTCTTTCGGCCCGGCCTTCCCCAACTTCTCCGATCACCAACCCCGCGTCGCCCACAATACCTTTCTTCAGATCACCGCGGAGAGCGGCCTGAGCGCCGGAATCGCCTGGCTTCTGGTCATCGTGACCGCCCTGCGCGGGCTGTGGCGGCGCCCCTCGCCCGCACCGGATCCGGAAGCCGACATCGATAGCCGGTTCGTCCATTACATGAACGACGCGCTCCTGGTCGCCCTGAGCGGCTTTGCCGTTTGCTCGCTGTTTCTGTCGCTTCAGATCTTCGAGGCCTTTTTCTACCTGATGCTGCTCACGAACTACCTGCTCTACGGCCGCGCCCTCGACCGTGGGCACGAGTCCGTTCACAGCCGCGCTCCGTCCACGTCACGCGAAGCCCAGCCTCTCAACCCAAACGGCAAGCGTTGAATGCCGCCTCGGAACCCTTGACCATCGCTATCGCCCGAAGGGGTCGGCGGCCAGCTCCGCACCAATCCTGATCGCATCGCTCACGGCCCGCAGCTTCTCGAAAACCCGGTCCCAGGTGCATTCGGCCTCGACGAGCCGCCGCCCCTGCGCCCCGAGGCGTTCTCGCAGACCCGGGTCCGTGAGAAGCCGCCGGATGGCCTCGCGAATCTGGCCCGCGTCATCGCCGTCCACGCGCAGCCCGTTGTATCCGTCGCGCACGGCGTCGCCGGTACCGCCCGAGGTGCCCGCAATGACCGCCTTGCCGCAGGCGTTCGCTTCGAGGAACACGATCCCGAAGCCCTCGACATTGCCGTCCGCCTCCCAGCGGTTAGCGAGAACGAAGATGTCGGCCGTGTTGTAGAACCGCGGCAGCTCCTCGCAGGGCACCTCGCCGGCGAAACGAACGGCATGTGCGACACCCAGACCCTGCACGATCTTTCTCAGGTAACCCTCGTCTTCCCCGGCGCCGAGGACGAGGTAGACGAGGTCGGGATGCTCGGGGAGTAGTTGCGCGACGGCCTCGATCACTTTGTCGTGGCCCTTGCGGCGGATGAGCCTCCCCACGGACAGAAGGGCTGTCTTGCGCTCCAGCCCGTATCGGGTCACCAGCCCGCCGTCGGGCGGGGCCGGCTTGAAAAAGTGCGGATCCACGCCCGGGTTCACGCAGGCAATGCGCGCTTCGCTCACGCCCACTCTGACGAGCTGTTCGCGCGTGAACCTGCTGTTGGCAACCACCGCCGCGGCATGCTTGTAAACCTTCGGAACCACCTTCGCGTACGCAGGGTTCTGCCCGAATATCGTGATCTCCTCCCCGTGCGCGTACACGAGGTAAGGGACGCCGAACAATCTGGCGATCCAGTAGGCCACGAGCCCTTCGGGCAGCACCTTCCCCGCGTGCACGACGCTGATGCGCCGCCGCCTGACGACCCACGACGACACGGCTAGAAGCTTGGCGTATATGAGCAGCGACTCCGGCCTGAGAAACGGGTATCGGCGCAGACCCAGCCGGTAGACGTTCACGCCCGGATGCCCCGTGTCCACCCCTTTCGATCCAGGATAGTCGCGAGTCACGATGGACACGGTGCCGGGGGCAAACCGCATCGCCATGTTGTGGAACCAGGTGATCGTCCCCCCGACCTCGGGAAGATAGCGGTCCGTGATGAGGAGGATGTCTGCGCTGCGAGCCGCGTCGGTCACGACTAGCGATCCGTCCCAGCGCACCCCCTTCTCGGGCGCCTGTGTGCAACCTGGCCGTGGAGGACGCGAAGGCGTTTTCGCAGGCCGTACCACCCCGATCGCCGCTGCCACCAGTAGTTCGTGAGAACCCACTGGTGCAGTGCGTATGCTGCTCTCAGTGGCCATCCCACGTATGCGCGAATCCCGGACGGCGTATAGCCACACACCCTCATGGTGTCGCCCGCTATGGTCTCGATGACACCGATTTGCCTGTCCCTCAGCTCCGAGCGCCACCTCGCGCCCACCGATGGGTCGACAGGCCCGGTCACGTTGACGTTGGGTTCGTGCACCCGGAAATCGGGCGGATATTCGTGGTACCGCAGCAGATCGGGTGTGTAGTCCTCGGCGAGGAAAGCGCAGATACGCCGCAGCTCGCGCTCGGGATCGTCCAGAAGGTCTTCGTAACGGAGCGAGTGCGTGCTGCCGGGATGTGCCCGCAAGAACGTCAATTGCCGCTCCACCTCCGCCTGCCACAGCCTGGCACCGTAGTACACGTTGGCGACGTTCTCGCGCTGGTGCACATAGGAATTGCAGACTCCGCGCGCATCCCGCACCACGATGATGAACCTGCCGCCCGGTGCCCGCCGCCGGAATGCGTCCGCGAAGTAAGTCAGTCTCGGATCCTTGATCCCCCAGCGTTTCTTACCGCACGCCCGCGCCCTTCGCTCCAGCGCCGCCTCGATGTGCTCCAGGACCGTCCATCGGTTCGTTCGCGCCGGACTCGCGTAGGGGGCGCTCAAGTGCAGCCGCTCGGCCAGCAACCGCGTGAACGATCCCGCCGCCTGCGGCGTCTCCTCGAGATGCTCGTAGGCATGCCAGAGCGGCGCCAGTCCCTCGCCCTCGGACAGCTCGTTCAGACAGTACAGCCTCGGATGGGCGTTCAGTATCCGGCCAAGCAGCGTGGTGCCCGAGCGCTGCGTGCCGATGATGAAGAAAGGCTCGCCTGCGTTCGCTGCCATCTCCCTACAGCCGCGCTTTCGGCAGGCTCTGGAGCGTCTCCTCGTACAGCTTCCGGTGCGCGGCAATGAACCCGTCCTGGTCGAAGACGTCCTCCGCCAGCGCCCTCGCACGCTCCGAGCATTCTCGCCACGTCTCCCTCACCTCATCGAGCGCGGCTGCCAGCTCCCCGCCCGAAGGGCCTATCACGGCACCGGCCCCGCGGTCTCCGATGAGGTCCGCTATACCGACCCGATCCGTCACCACGGCGGGTCTGCCCGCGGCCAGGGACTCGATGACGGAGTTCGGCGCCGGCTTGCACGTACCGGGCTCTCGCGTGCAAAAGACGGTCGTGTGAACGTTCGCGTATACCGCCGCCATGTCGGGCACCCACTCGAGCTTTATTTCGACGTTCCGCAGTCCCCTCTCGCGCGCCATCCGCCGAAGCCCCGGCAACGCATCGCCCCACGGCCGCCAGCAAAATACGAAGCGCATATCGGGTCTCTTCGCGGCAGCGTCCAGCACGATGTCCACGCCCCTCCCGTGGAGCCACTCCGCGCGGTCCGGGCTCGACGCGAAAAGCACCCGAAACGGCTCGTGCGGGCGCTCGCTCGCCCGAAATCTGTCGAGGTCCACGGGCGGATATACGAGAGTCACAATCGCCGGATCCACGCCCAGGGCCGCGAGCTCCTGCGCCGCGCCCGGCCATTCGGCGATGAACCGATCCACCTTGTCGAGCAGGCGCTGCTCACAGGGGACTCCATGCACTGCCACGGTTAGCACCGTCGGCCGCCTAGTGACACACTTCAGGTGGTGCCAGTCACCCAGCCCGCCGACGACGTGATTGAGATCGTAGCGGTGCTGCAGCACGCCGGTCGCGATGCGAAATACCGGGTACCAGCGCACGTGCACCACGGCCGGATCACCAGGCCACACCCGGCCATTCGCGCAGAGCCCCCACGCCGCGCTGCCGGGAAACGCCTTCCTCAGAAGCGCGACCTCTCCGGCGATCGCTTCGAACCCTGTGCGCCCGGAACTCAGCCAGTACGCTACGCGCGGCGGCACGTGACGACCCACTCCAGGCCCTCGCCCCGGCTGAGGCGCTCCAGCAGGGAAATGGCCATGCGGCTCAGGCGCTCGCTCCTCGGCCCGACGAGGCACTGGATGCGGTGCTGGGTGCCGAAACGCCTCTGCGCATGGAGCAGACGTTCGACCTTCAATCCCTCCGTGCGCAACTCGTCGCGCAGCGCGCGCGCGCTCTCGTAGAGCTCATCGTACACGGGGTACTCCTGCGGATTCGCGTCGCGCAGAGGCCGCGACACCCTTCCGTTGACGGCATCCATCAGAAAGACCCCGCCGGGCGAGAGCACGCGCCTCACCCCTGCATAGAGCCGGCGACGATCGTCCAGGGTGAAGTGGCGCACGAACCGGAAGCTGTAAACCAGATCGAACGCGTGCTCCCGAAACGGCAATGCGAACGCGTTTCCCCGTACCCAGGAGATGCTCCCGCGACACGCACGCCTCCCGACGTCGAGCATGCTGCGGTTGTACTCCAGGCAGACGATGCGCTCTGAGGTCACCACATCCCGGGTGATCCGGCCCGGACCGGGCGCGATCTCCAGAATCCGCTCCGCGCGGGTCTTCGCGATAGCGGCCCTGACGGCCCGCACCTGCTTCTCGTGGAGCACCAGGAACAGCGCATTGCCAAAACGCCGCGCCACGTATTCGCTAGCGGCAACGTCGCTCTGGTAATAGTGCTGGATGTCCCGCTCTGCGTCCGGCATGCGTCTTCAGAGACCCCGGGCGCGCCCGTTCACTCGTCCCATTCCGACCTGCCCAACGGGTTCATTTTCCGGGCAGCCCGCCCGAGCATGCGCCGGCCCCGGTCCATGACCCAGCCGGGACGCCGGCGCTGGATCGCGAGCCGGGCGATGGCACCCTGCTCCCCGCCCAGACTGCGCTTGTAGCGCTGATCGCCCATCAACAGATCGTACTGGTCATGACCGAGCTCGAGGTTATACCGAACCGCCAGTGCGTGCGCGACCAGGCCGGGCTTGAGCTTGTGGTCGTCCTCGTAGACGAATCCTCCCTGGTAGTTGTAAACGACGCCGTTAAAGACGAAGTTGTACAGATAGGCAAAGGGGGTCGACCCGGCGGACGCACGCAGAAGCTGCACCCGCCCTCCCGGAAGACCGCACTCTATGAGGTGCTGGTGAAAGCGCAGTACCGAGTCGTGGGCAAACGCCCCGCGCTCGCCCCTCGCCGACCACCGTCCCTGGTGCAGCTCTTTCAAACGTTCGAAGAATGCCTGCCCTTCGTCTTGCGTCGTCGCGACCTCCAGCGTCACGGGACCCCGGCGTGCATACTCCCGGAGCGCGCGCCGGATCTGGTGGCGCGTGTTCGCGCTGAGCGAAGACAAGTAAGCCGCCTCGCGCCTGCGGAGGTCCGCGAGACCGACCCGGAAGTACGGATGCGCCGAAAGGACTCGCGAGTAGAGGCCCCACTCGCCCGCCACCGTCGCATACACATCCGCACGCCCCGCCTCCAGACCACCAATCACGAGCTCGTCACAGTGATCTCCGGACCGGAAAAGGAAATCGAGGCATCGCTTGAGCGCTTCTTTTTCACATCCGCGTTCGACGAGGAAACCGTTGTGCTCAATCGTCAGGTCGTCATAGGTGGCAACGCCCGTTTCGCTGACCAGCAGACACGGAGAGGATCCGAACCCGGGCGTTCGCCGTGCACGCAATCCGAGCAATCCCAGCCCCACCGTGCTGTCGCGGTACCTCGCTTCCAGCAGCCTGATATCCGCCTGTGACCCGATGTTGTCGAGCCACGGTCCGAGCCAAGCCCACGACTGAAAGAACGAGCAGTGCGAGCGCGTCTCCAGAGTGCGCCAGCGCTCAGCCACCTCGGAGGGGCACTCCACTTCGCGGAGCGTGACCGTCCACTGCGAATCGTCGCCGAGGTCCATCGCGGGGTGTCCGCCCGTTCTAGCCCGCATTTCTCACCCTTTCACGTCCTTGCCGGGACTCGCAGCCCCTCGCGTCGGAGGGTTTGCCTCGCGCACACGGGCTGCCATACTACAACGCGCCGGTGGCCGGCCAGCGCCTTTCGCCGTGACTCACCCATCACCCGAGTGCGTCGTCGATATCGATCCGGACCAGCAGCCGCTGCTGGTGGTCATCGTCGACACCGAGGAGGAATTCGACTGGGGAAAGCCCTTCTCACGGGACAACACCCGGGTGAGCACGGTGCGAAATCAAGCCCGCGCTCATCGGATTTTCGAGCGCTACGCGGTCAGGCCGCTATACGTCATCGATTACCCCGTGGCGAGCCAGCCCGAAGGTCACGAGCCGCTCAAAGACCTGCTTACCTCAGGATGCTGCGAGATCGGTACGCACCTCCAGCCGTGGGTGAATCCTCCTTTCGAAGAGAAGCTCGGCACCCGAAACTCGTTCCCATGCAACCTGCCCGCCCACCTCGAGCGCGAAAAGCTGAGGGTGCTGACAGACACGATCCAAGAGAATCTGGGTGTCGCCCCCGCGGTGTACAAGGCCGGCCGCTACGGGCTGGGATCGAACACGCCGCCCATATTGGCCGAACTCGGGTACGCCGTCGACGTGAGCGTCATCCCACATGCCGACCTGCGGCACACCTGCGGCCCGGATTTCCGCTTGTGTCCGCCCCAGCCCTACTGGTTCGGGCCGCACGACAACCTCCTCGAAATTCCGCTCACCGTGGGCTACACGGGTATCCTCGCGAGCAACGGAGCGTCGCTGTATCGGGGCATCAGCCGCCCCGCGGCGGTGCGGTGGCATGTGCCGGGCATTCTCTCGCGTCTCGGCCTGCTGGAACGCATCATACTCACGCCTGAGGGACCGACGCACACCGAGCATCGGCGTCTGACCGAGGTCATGCTCGCACAGGGTCACCGGGTTTTCAGCCTTACCTATCACAGCCCATCGCTTTCGCCGGGGCACACCCCCTACGTGCGCGACAAGCAGGAGCTTTACGTGTTTCTCGATCGTATCGAGCGCTATCTCGACTACTTCGTGAACGAGATCGGCGGCCGCGCGGCGACGCCCGGGGAAGTGCGCGGCGTCGCCGAGGCTCTCAGGTCCAGCACGAACGAACCCACCACGGCCTGATGTCCGACCGCCACGTTCAGACCCGAGACCTCGTCGTCGGGCCGGTGGAACCCCACGAAGAGGCCGCATGGGATGCGTATGTCGATGCACACGAGCGGGGCACCCTCTACCACAAGATCGTTTGGCGTCGCCTCGTCGCCGGCCTCTTCGACCCTGAAACGCACTACCTCGTGGCCCGTGGCCGGGAAAGAAGCATCGCCGGCGTTCTGCCGATGGTGCGGCTCAAAAGTCTCCTCTTCGGGGACTTCCTGGTTTCCGTACCTTACGTGAACTACGGTGGCGCCATCGGCAACAGCCCGGACGCAGAACAAGCCCTGATGGAATGCGCCGCCGACCTCGGGCGCCGGCTGGGCATCGATCACATCGAGTGCCGGGACACCCTGGGGAGACCGGGACTGGACTGGCCTGTAAGGACGGACAAGGCCATCCTGAAACTGGCGCTTCCCTCGAGCGCCGAAGAGCTTTTCCGAGCTCTGGGCTCCAAGCTCCGCGCCCAGGTTCGACGTCCCTTGAAAGAAGGAGCAACCGTCCTCCACGGCGGCGGCGAGTTGTTGAATGACTTCTACAGCGTGTTCGCCCGCAACATGCGCGATCTCGGTACCCCTGTCTATCCCCGCCAATTCTTCCGGGCCATCCTCTCGACCTTCCCCGAGGCCGCTTCCATCACGGTCGTAAGACTCGCGAACCGTCCTGTGGCGGCCGGTTTTCTCCTCTCGCATCGGGGTACTCTGGAGATCCCCTGGGCATCTTCGCTCCGCGAATATAACCATCTCTCAGTAAACATGCTTCTTTACTGGGAGTCTCTCAGGCGTGCCACTGAAACCGGACACCAAGCGTTCGATTTCGGCCGCTCAACCCGCGACAGCGGCACCTATCGCTTCAAGCGCCAGTGGGGCGCCGAGCCCCTGCCATGCCACTGGCATTACTGGCTATCCCGGCACACCGACCTCCCCCATCTCAGTCCCGGCAATCCCAAATACCGCGCCGCCCTGTGGCTCTGGCAAAGGTTTCCCGTGTTCCTGGCGAACCTTGTGGGCCCGCACATCGTAAGGCACCTCCCGTGACAACACGCGTTCCCGCAACTTTCCCGCCCCCCGGTAACCTCACCCCTTTCCTCACGAGGCATAGCGCCGTGCCGCACGCCGCTCCTTCATGCCAGAACGTTCGCTCAATAGTTTCTCGAACAAAACCTCATATCGTCCGATATGATGTTCCCAAGTCTGCGTCTCAGCATAACGGCGCGCGTTCCGACCGGCTTCAGTGAGTCGCGCAGGCTCCCTCAGCAACTCCGCCAGTCTGTGTGCCAATTCCTCGTCCGAGTTAACCAAAAAGCCGCTTTTGCCGTCCGCGATAAATTCCTCATATGGGTTAAAGAAGAGAGCGCCGTCAGCCCTCATGGCCACGGGCGGGACACCGTGCGCCATAGCTTCCAGCACGACCAGGCCGAGACTTTCCGATCTCGAGGGCATCAGCAGGACGTCCGCGTGTCGGTACCATCTTTCTGGATGCGGTTGATATCCATGAAATTTTATGCGCTCTCCCATACCTTGGCGCTCCACAAGCGCACGCAACTGCGTCTCTTCTGCACCTTCCCCTACGATGTCCAGTGTCCACGGCAGGTGCCGATTCGCGGCCAAGGCCCGAATGGCCGCGTCCACGCGTTTTCCCGGCCTCAGCCCACCGACTATCAGCAACCTCGGTACGGAAGGCGCGATTTTCTTTGCTCCGGTTTCCGGCAACGCGACCCCAATGGGGTTCACCTCGAATCGCGGGGTCAATTTGTAGTCGTAATCCGCCTCTAACATCCGGCATGCGTACCTAGTGAAACGTACTGTGCGATCGGCATGAACGAGTGCCCAGCGCTGAAGACTGCGGTACAAGCCGAACATCGCATACCGTTGGATGAGCCCTAGCCTATATTGCTCAAGCTCATGTCGGAGCAACAAAGAGTGCGGAAGATATATCCAAGGGCAACTTGGGAACAAGCCGGCATGCCGTCGGAGCAGCAGATGTTCGCCGCATATCGCCGCCTGAGGCGCCGGAAGCTTCAGGGCTGTCAGCCGCCGCGAACATTGGATGTAGTCTATAAAGGGAGACACGCGCCACAAGATCGGCGCGCTGCAGCCATCCGGTGCTCCCAAAGCATCAATGTCGCATCCGAGTGAGGTGCCGGCCGGGTGACCGAGAGATACCATCGATACGTGATGGCCACGCGTCACGAGCCGCTTTGCAAGCTCAAGATGATACACGTGACTGCCTGCTCTACGGTCCAGGCGGCCGGCAAGAATACGCACATGCAACACGATGGCGTTATCTGCCTTTGCTATGTCTGCCTTGTCGAGCTCTCATCCCCGGTCTGACAGCGTACTGAAGGTCGACCCCAGGGATATCTGCCGATGCTCTTTGAGGGCCCCGCACAGGAAATGCCACTCCCAACCCGTTCGGAACCGTTCCAGTTCGTCGCGCGGCCGGTTGAGCACGTGTCCAATCCACGCTTCCACCGTTTGGCGCCACAGCCATCGCGGAGCCCCCAGAACGTATGCGCAGTCTTCCAGCTGATTCTCCCGGGCCCACGCGCGACCAGCCATCTCCGCACGTCGGAACAGCCCGTGCGTCGTCACCATATCCGGCCTTACCACGTGCTGTAGACGTGCTGTCGGCACGTATATGACCCGGTGACCCCGGTTCTTCACCTGCCGCACGAAGCGGGTATCCTCTCCCATCGAATAGGAACCGCCCCTTGGGCCCACGGTTTCGTCGAATCTCGACCCTGCGATAACGTGTCTCAGCATGGCGAAATTCGGGCCTACCGGGCTTTCTTCCACGGGCATTTCCTCATGCGCCGGGTGAAATGCCGAAAAGCATACACAGGCGCGCTCAAAATCCGCCGCCATCATCCACTCTGGCGTCCCAAGGGGAAACAAAGGTTCTATGCGCCCGCAGAAAACGGCGTCTCGTGGCCACCGCCCGCTTGCTCCCAGGTAGGCTTTCAGCCAGCCCGGGTCGGGAATGACATCGTCGTCCGTGAACACGACCAGCCCTCCTTTCGCCACATTCAGCGCGCAATTGAGGGCACGACTCTTGTTTGGCGTCGACTGCCACAAAGGCCGTAGCGGTAAATTTCCCCTCGCCTCCTCCAGGACGCTCGGCGTTCCGTCAACACTGCCGTTATCTACGACGATCACTTCCCACTCTAATCCATCAACCTGCAATCTGGACAAAGCTTCGAGCGTTCGCGTCAGTAACGGAGCTCTGTTTGATGTAGCGATGAGGACGCTTACATCCATATCGAGAATACTCTTCATCCGGTCGGTGGCATCCTACGGAGACCCGGCGGCGTCGGTTCCGTCAGTTGCCTCACCCGCTATTAGCCCGCAAGAGAAGGCGTTTGACGCCCTATACATTGCCCGGCACCAACGATGCCCGTACTTTCCCCCAAAGCTTCATGACTTCTTCCCGCACCTCGTGGCGCACCACGAAAATACCCAGGAACCAGCCCCCTCCGGTACCTACAGCGGCGATAATAAAGGGTATCCAGTAACTTCCCGGACCAATTTCCATCGTGAAAGTGACCCCGACCGGTGCCAGCAAAGCGTACACGGTAACCGCGAGGCTCGGCGCAGATGCTCGTAGGGGACTCCACATGTCCAGCCCGATCACCCGACGGATAAGAAAGGAGGACACCACAAACTGGATGAGACTCGACGCGGTCACCGCCAGAGCCACCCAGACGAGCCCGTACCGAACGCAGAGGACAATCACCGCGATGCGAAACGCCACCACGATGGCGTTCATCAGCAATACCTGTCTGATTCCTCCGCCTGCCGTCAGCGCCTGTGTGCTAAACGCGAATAACGCCTGCAGTATGCCTCCGAGGCACAGCGCCTGCGCTACGGGGACCGCAGCGTCCCATTGGTCCCCGTACAGGATCCGGACGACCGGGTAAGCCATGAGTGCGACGAACCCGAAGAACGGCCAGGCTACGCAGGTAACCAGGGAGACGCATTGCAGATAGGCTGCCGCAGCCCCTTCTTCTCCCTCTCTGCGTTTCGCCGAGAAGTGAGGCAGCATGACCGGCCGGATCGCCGCCAGCACCGCCTGCTCGAAAATGCGTACCAGCCCAAAGGCCCGGCTGAAGTAGCCGACATCCGCCATGGACAGGGCACGGCCGATTATGACTTCCGGGCTCACTCGGCCGATCTGCCCCAAGATCCCCGCGCCCGTCGCGAATGCCCCAAACGACCATATGCGCCGCAGCTCTCTGAACCCCGGCACGAAGGGCACGTAAGCAGGCCGATACCAATTGAGCGCAAGAACCGATGTGATAGTCCCTAGCAAAGCCGCCCAGGCCATGCTCATGTATCCGAATCCTACGAACGCGAGACCCAGCACCGCCATCGTGTAAACGAAGGTCGACCCAACTTTTACCCGATAAAGTTTGTCGAACTGCATCTGACGTTGCAGATAGGCGTCCGTCGCTCCGTTGAACGGCATCACCACGAAGTTGCATGCAAGCACCAACAGCACCGCCCGCAGCCCTGGTTCCTCGTAGAAATCAGCGACCAGCGAGCTTGCGCCGGCGAGTAACGCCGCCAGAAACCACGACGCAAGAAACAGGATGCCCGTCGCGGTGCGGATCTTGTTCTCGGTGAGCTCAGCCTCCTGGATGATGAACTGTCCGACACCGAAGGATCGGAACTCCTGCGCCACGAGCACCACGGACAAAGCGAGCGAAAAAATCCCGATCTCTTCGGGAGTCAGAAGCCGGGCGAGGATCATCACCGACACGAATCCCATCGCCTGGGTCGTGTATTCCGCCGCGAATGACAGTCGTAAGGCGGGCCTGACTTTGCTCAAAGGCGCTCGCGTCCTACCAACCGGAGAGAGTGGATCTCGGGCGCCCGCTGGAAAACCTCACCGAAGCGGGCAGCCCAACCGACCACTTCCTCCCCGTCGTCAAAACCGTTTACTGAACCAAGGGAAATGCAGGCCGAGTTTCCGTCGCACCGGTAGTGACCAAGTCGCAATACGGTCCGCCCCGGAAAACAAGATGGGAGCCAAACGCGCGACGCCGTCGAACGTCCGTTCTTGACCAGCCTTCTGCATGGTATGTCCGGCACGCGACTCGATAATCAACACCTCAAGTTTCGAGAGCTCCCGTCTCCACCTCGCCGCGTCGCTCGTTCGCGCTGGCCGCTCGAGTTTGCCATGGTGCGCCGCCTCCCACGGCGCGATGTGCCTTTTCGCATTCCTGTGAAAATCCATCATTTCGGGCTCATACGCTACACCGAGAAACTCGCACACCTTGTCGAGCTCGCGTCGCGCGTCTCGAACCAGCGCTTCGTAAGAAAGCTCCATGTACCGCTCGGGAATCAGTCGTCTTCCGTCGGCGATGCCTCTTCCAACATAGTCCGCCCAGTAGTCAGCGACGTCGCGCAAGACATGCCCTCGCCAACCGGTCTTGCGCAGAGAAATGCAGACATCTCTTGCATCCCGGATCAGGTGGATGAATCTACCCGCGGGGAACAGACGTTGCAGTCTCGGAATCTCGCGCACATACTCGGGCGTCTTGTCGCCCCAGCGGGCCTTTCCGGCTTTCGCGCAGGACAACTGAAATACCTGATCCACCACCTCCCGTAGAGTCGGCGAATACAACCGGGTCAGAGCGACATGCAGCTCGTCGTCCGAAATCTCCCAGTCCTTCCAGCGCCGATGCAGCCGGATGATGTTCCACACCTGCCGCACATGATCCCGATCGAGGCGATCCGTCGACGGCAGTTCATTCATCAGGTCAATGATGAACCAGGACTCTCTGGGAATGTGGAGCCGCGAATGCTGGTTGAGCATGAGGCGCAGCATCGTTGTGCCGGAGCGATCTGCTCCAATGACGAAAAACGGCTCTAAAGGCTCCTGATCGCCCAATTCTTTCTCGGAAACTACGCACTCCGCATCCGTTCGCGGATGGCGGATTCAGAGCACCTCATCGTCTTGCGCCTCCGACGCTCCCCTGTATCCTCGGGGATACACCTAGGGGTTGCTCAGCGGGCTTGTGCAGAGAACTCACGGAGGATATATACATCAACATCGCCCACAGGTAGGCGCCGTTGTCCCGTAGACCAGACTGATGTTGATCCAGCACGCGCGCGACAAAACGCCTTTGGAAGATTCCTCCGTCCTCGCGGCTCGAGTCGAGCAGCGCCTCTCTGATTGACGCTCGCAGCGGGCCCCGGAACCACGACTCGAGGGGTACACAGAAACCGGTCTTGGATCGGTGGAGAAGGCCTCTCGAGAGATGGGGCTGCAAGGCCTGCTTGAAAAGATATTTGGTCCGGGTGCCTCTGAGCTTGAGACGAGGCGGGACGGTGGCGAGCCATTCCACGAAAGGGTGATCCAGAAGCGGGACCCGTACCTCGAGCCCGTGCACCATGCTCGCCCGGTCCACCTTTACCAGAATGTCCGCGGGCAGGGAGGTCTTGATGTCGAGGTACTGGATCCGGGAAAGCGGGTCGGTGACCGGGGCCCTGGCCGCGTGTTCACGGAGCACCTCGATGGCGTGGTAGCCGCCGAGGTCTCGCCTGAAGTCCTCGGTGTAGAGCTGGCTGCGAAGCGCATCGCCCATGACCGAGACGGTGTGGAAATAGGCCTCGAGCGAGCCCATGGCCAGCGCCTGGAAGGTGGTCTTGGCGCGCAGGGGCCGCGGCGCCCAGTCAGCCTTGGGGTAGAGGGCGCCCAGGGGGCCAAACAGCGCACGCCGCAGCTCGAGCGGCAGCGAGGAACGCAGCCGTTCCTCCACGACGTGGTGACGGTAGCGTTCGTAGCCTGCGAGGGTCTCGTCGCCGCCGTCACCAGAGAGCGCGACCTTCACACGCTCGCGGGTGAGCTCGGACAGGCGGTAAGTCGGAATGGCGGAGCTGTCGGCGAAGGGCTCGTCGTACAGGCCGGCAAGGCGTTCGACGAGGCTGAAGTCGTCGGGGTCGACGGTGCGCACGAAGTGATCGGTCCCATAGCGCTCGGCCACCTGGGCGGCGTACGGGCTCTCATCGTACTCCGGATCGGCGAACGCGATGGAGCATGTGCTGACGGACGCATCCGTGAGCCCGGCCATCATGGCCACGACGCTCGATGAGTCGATGCCGCCCGAGAGGAAGGCGCCGAGCGGCACGTCGGCGGCCATCCGCATGCGCACGGCCTCCCGCAGGCGCTCGATGAGCTCGCCGGCGAAGCCGCCCTCGTCCCGGCCCAACAGTTCGGTGAACGTGAGGTCCCAGTATCGGCGCGGCTGCCGAAGGGGCTTGCCGCGCTCCAGCGTCATGGTATGGCCCGGCGCGAGCTTGCGTGCGCACTTGAGAATGCTCTTGGGATCCGGCACGTAGCCGTAGGCGAAGTAGTCCTCGACTGCTTGAGGATCGATGTCTCGCGGGAGCGCCGGATGCACCAGGAGCGCCTTGAGCTCCGAGCCGAAGAGGACCTGTCCGTCGGTCAGCGCGGCGTAGTACAGGGGCTTGATCCCCAGGCGGTCGCGAGCCAAGAACAGCGTTGCCCGGTTGCGGTCCCACAGCGCGAAGGCGAACATGCCGCGGAAGCACTCGACGCAGCGCTCGGCCCACTGCTCCCAGGCGTGAACGATGACTTCGGTGTCGCAGCGGGTGCGGAAAGCATGCCCCCGGGCCAGGAGATCGCTGCGAAGCTCCTCGAAGTTGTAGATCTCGCCGTTGTATACCACGGCGACGGAGCCGTCCTCGTTATACATCGGCTGGTGGCCATCGGCGAGATCGATGATAGAGAGGCGCCGGTGGGCGAGCCCGACACCGGGCTCGACGTGGACACCGCTGTCGTCCGGCCCGCGGTGCGTCAGCACCTCACCCATGCGGTGCAGCAACGCCCGCTCGATGGGACGTTTTCCCCGCGTGTCAAAGATGCCGGCGATGCCGCACATGAGCTGTTTTTCGAAACGGTGAAGGATTCGCTTGCATCAGGCGGTGAGGTGCTCGCGCGGCACATCGATCTCGCCCTTGACGGGAAGTCCTTCGAGCAATCGCACGAAGCCTTCGAGATTACGTCCCCAATCATGGTTTTCTACGACATAGCGGCGAGCGGCCTCGGTGGCGCAGGGCGGGCACCGCCTGGAGAGCAAAGCGAGCGCTTCGTCGGCAAACGAGCGCGGAGCGCTTGCCAGCCGCACACCCGTCTCGGCGCCGGCGTCGATACCCTCCAGCGCGGCCGGCGTCGCGAGCACCGTTTTGCCCATGGCCATCGCCTCCAGGACTTTGTTCTGAACGCCGCGCGCCATGCGCAAGGGAGCCACCGCGGCGACGGCGTGGGCGATATACGGGCGCACGTCGGGCACGTCGGCAGCGAGACGAACCCCGGGAATGCCGGCGAGCCCCCGAACGGCCCGCCCCGGTCGACTGCCCACGATGTACAAACACGCCCGCGGCTCGTGGACGCGGATGAGCGGAAGGACATCGTGCGCGAACCACCCGACGGCGTCGACGTTGGCCCGGTAGTCCATGGCGCCGGTGAAAACGAGCGCCTTGTCGCCTTCCGTGTAGGGATTGGCGTGCTGGGCGTCCGGGGAGAAGTAACCGACGTCCACGCCGTTGTCGACATGCGAGACCCGGTCTGCGCATTCCGGGGCGAGCCGGCGGAACAGGGCGGCCTCCTTCGCCGATACAAAAACGCTGGCGTCGAAGCGGCGCGCGATCGACCGCTCGTATCGCAGCAGCTCCTTTGCCTCGCGCCGATAGATCCGGCGTGGCAGGCCCGAATCGTTCTGCGCGAATTGCAGCCACTTGTGGGAGTCGACGTCGATGAAGTCGATCACGCTGCGCATCGAGGGTTTTAGGCGTCCATCCATGTATTGAGCCATGGAGGAAGAGAACACCAGCACCCGTTCCGTGCAGCGCGACGCCAGCAGCTCGTCCACCCAGCGGTGCAGCCTCGTGTTTCGGAAATAAGGGAGCGTCAGCGGCTCACCCGTCAAGAGCGCTCGTAGGCTCAGCGCCTTCGCGCGGGTGCGAGGCAGGGGTGCGAAGCAGGCGTCGGCGCACAGCTCACGGACCGCAGCCGCGTGCTCCCAGTCCCTCGGATCGTCGATGAAAGTCCCTAGGTGTATGCGGTAGTGGTGAGCGAGGTGCTCGAGGAGATGATACGAACGTACCTTGTCCCCCTTGTTGGGCGGATAGGGGATTCGGTGCGCGAGGAAGAGGAGGCTTTTCATCGGGAATCAGTTCCGCCCGCGCCGCGAGGCCGACTCGCGAGCAAGTTCGCTATTACGAGGGAGGATCAGGCAGCTTCGGTCTTGCCGCTGGGCGATCGGCTGTCGGCGCGCTCGAGGAAGATATGATCGACGCGCCCCCAGCGAAAATGCCCGAGCAAACGCGAGAGACGCACCGTGGTGCGCTCCAGGTTCCAGTAGTGGCGGAAGCGCGTCTTGAGGTCGATGCCTTCCTGGCGGGGCTGTAGGGGATCGAGTTCCCAGGGATGAAAATAGAAAACTGCCGGGCGCTCCTCGTTGATTCGCCCGAGCGCCCACCGGAAGAAGGCGTACGGGAGGAGACGGAAGTATCCGCCACCGGCGCAAGGGATGTTGCGCCCGAGCAGCCTCAGCGTGGTGAGAGGGATTTCGAGAATGCCGTTGTCGCGGTGGCGAAATGGGAACCGCGAGGCGTCCGGCATCCCGTAGAAGTCGTGGCGGACGGGGTAGATGCTGGAGCTATAGGCGTAGCCGGCCTCGTGCAGCTCGTCCAAGGCCCACAGAGTGTCGGCGTTGACAGAGAAACTGGCCGCCCGAAAGCCGTTCACCTCCCGCCCGCAGACATCTTGCAGCAGCTTCTTGCTGCGGGCCACGTCGCGTCCGAACTCCAAAGGGGTCTGGCGAGTGACGCGGGTGTGATCGTAGCCGTGACTCGCGACCTCGTGGCCAGCATCGGCGATACGCCTCACGAGCTGCGGGTAACGTTCGGCGATCCAGCCGAGGATGAAGAAGGTAGCGCGCGTGCCGTGCATGTCGAACAGCGCGAGCACCTCGTCGGTGTTCCGTTCCACGCGGGTAGGAATCCGGTCCCATTGTGCACGCTCGATGTGCCCCTCGAAGGCCTGCACTTGGAAGTGCTCCTCCACGTCGACGGTCATGGCGTTGACGACGGGAAGTGCTATCGAGGGGTAGTTGGCCACGGTCAACCCGTCAGCGGCGCTAAGACGCGAGCTCCGCAGTCAAGACTGCTCCTAGCCCGCATTTCTCACCGGCGCGCGAAGCGAGGGCGCGGAGATGCCCCCAGATACAGAAGATACAAGGCGCGTGAGAGCAAAGGCGCGCAGCGGTGGGCTGGTGAGAAATGCGGGCTAGAGCCTGCCGGATCGCACCCCGGATTGAGAATCGCGGTCTGCAGAGCGTTCCCGCAATCTACTCGTGGGGATCGCGGTTGTAGGGGTCCTCGAAGCGGACGATGTCGTCCTCGCCGAGGTAGCTACCCGACTGAACTTCGATGACCTCCAGCGGCACGCGCCCCGGGTTCTCCAGGCGGTGCCGGGCACCGACGGGGATGTAGGTCGATTCGTTCTCGCTGAGAAAGAACTGCTCGTCGCCGCGGGTCACCCGGGCCGTGCCGCGCACCACAACCCAGTGCTCGGCGCGGTGGTGATGCATCTGCAACGATATGGACTCGCCGGGCTTGATGGTGAGGCGTTTGACCTGGAAGCGCTCTCCCGCATCGAGCGATTCATAATTGCCCCACGGGCGATATACGCGGCGTCCATTTCTGGCCTCCCCACGCCCGCTGCGGTTGAGCCAGTCGACGACGTCGCCGACATCCTGGCAGCGGTCGCGGCTCGCCACCAGCACCGCGTCGGGCGTCTCCACCACGATCAGATTCTCGAGCCCGACTCCGGCGAGGAAACGGTGCTCGGAGACCAGCAGGCTCTCGCGCGTGCCCTGTGCGTAGGCATCGCCGATGAGCACGTTGCCCTCCCCATCGGCGTCGTTGAGTTGCATGAGCGCGGGCCACGAGCCGATGTCGTCCCAGCCCGCGTCGAGGGCTATGACGGCCGCGTTTGGAAAGCCGCTCGGGGTCGGATGCGCGGCGGCATCCCGGGCGAGCGACTCCATGACCGCGTAGTCGATGGATTCCTTGGGGCATTCGGCGAAAAGATCCCGATTCACGCGGTAGAAGGCACCGTCGGCTCGACCGCCGGCATACGCCTGTCGACAGATCCCGGCGATCTGAGGCCGGTAGCGCGCGATGGCATCAAGCCACACCGAGGCCCGCATCATGAAGAGGCCCCCGTTCCACAGATATTCGCCCGAGGCCAGGTAGGCGGCCGCCGTCTCCCGATCGGGCTTCTCCACGAACTCCCGGATGGCGAAGGCTTCCCTGCCCGCACCCTCATCGAGCACCGGGCCTTTGCGGATGTACCCGTAGCCCGTCTCGGGCCGCCCGGGTACGATGCCGAAGGTGACAACGACCCCCGCCTCCGCCAGCGAGGCGCCCGCGAGGATGGCCTCGTGGAATCGCTCCCGGTCGCGAATAACGTGGTCCGCGGGCATCGCCAGAAGCGCCGGATCCGCTCCTCCTTCGCTCGCTGCAAGCGCCGCCAGGGTGAGTGCCGGTGCGGTGTTGCGGCTCGCGGGCTCGAGCACGAGGCGCGCTGCGCGGCCACCGATGCTCTGCAGCTGATCGAGCACGAAGAAGCGGTGGTCCTCGTGGCACACGACGATCGGCTCGTTCAGGTTCACGACACTCTCACCGCGATGAGCGGCTGCGAGCCCCTCGAGGCGCAGTGCCGTCTCCTGTAGCAGCGTATGCGCGCCCTCGAGTAGGCGCAGGAGCTGCTTCGGGTAGCCCTCCCGCGAGAGCGGCCAGAGGCGCGAGCCGACGCCGCCGGCAAGGATGACGGGGGACAGTTCGGAGGTGCTCATAAGCCCATTATCCCAGAATGTTCGCGGCCCGGGTCGGTGCCGCCGCACCCATGCTCCGAGAGCGCTCTCACCGAGTCAACCTTCGCCGTCGCGGCGGTGTCGGGTTCGTTCGAAGATGGCGCGACGAAGCACGGCGAACTCCGCGCGCACCGCATCGGTCAGGGTGGCGACGGCCTGCTCCACGGCGGCGAGGCGCTCCTCGCTGCTGCCCGCGCCCCCGCCCGCGCCGTTCCCGCGGCCCGAGCCGATCTCCGCCGCGGCGGTTCGATCTCCCTCACGCGCCGGGGCGCCCCAGGCGTCGCCGCGCTCCTCTTGCATATCCGCGACCACGGTGAGCAAGCGGTCGCGCTCGAGCACGTGCAGCTCCTCCAGATAACCGTAGAGTAGCAGCCGGTCGCAGAGCGTATTGATCCGTCGCGGCACGCCCCCGGTCAGCCGGTGGACCTCGGGGTAGATGTCCTCAGCGAGCCTGGGATCATCCTGCCAGCCGGCGGTGTGGAGGCGATGCTTGACGTAGGCGCGCGTCTCGTCGGGGTCCAGGGGGTTCAGATGGTAGGCAGCGGTCACGCGCTGGCGAAGCGGCTCGAAGCCTTCGGAGCGCATGATGTCGCGGAACTCCTTCTGCCCGAGCAGGAACGTTTGCACCAGCATCTGCCCCTGGTGGTGAAGGTTGGAGAGCATGCGCAGCTCCTCGACGGCGCCCGCCGAGAGGTTCTGGGCCTCGTCGACCACGAGGAGGATGCGCTTGCCTTCCTGCGCGCGGGCCCGGAAATAGGCCTCGAGACTCCTGAGCAACTCCGCCTTGCTCACTCCTTCATAAGGCAGCCCGTAGGCGCCCGCCACCATGCGCAGCAGATCGTCGGCCGCAAGCTGGGTGCTCACGAGCTTGGCGGCCACGACGTTTGCCCGCTCCAGCGCCTTGAACAGCATCTCCGCCAGCGTGGTCTTGCCGATGCCGACATCGCCGGTGACGATGATGAAGCCCTCGCCCTGGCGCATGCCGTAGCGCAGATACGCGAAAGCGCGCTTATGCGCTCGGCTCGCGTAAAAGAACCGCGGATCGGGGCTGAGTTGGAAGGGCTTGGCGCGCAGGCCGTAGAAGGATTCGTACATGCGTTGAGCAGATTACCCTACGGTTCTCATCCCCCGTCGCTCCCGGTCAAGCTTGACAGAATCGGCCGGCCGCGGAAGGCGACGGTGCTCTGGGCGCGCCGGCGGATCAACGCCCCGCATGATACCCGTAGTATCCGTAGGCGTAGTTGGCGGAGCGCGGCTCGCGGCTCTTGTTGAGGACGAACGCCACGTGATCGGTGCGGCTGAGAATTCCCAGCGCGTCCATGACAGCGCTCTGAGGCGTGCGTACGGCCTCCACCACCAGCGTCACCTGTCCCGCCCACTCGGCCAGAATGCTCGCCCCGCTGTCGGCGAGCAGCGGCGCGGAGTCGAAAATGACCACGCGTTCGGGATAGCGCTGCCCGAGCGCTTTCAGAAAATCCCCCATAGCGTCGCTCGCGAGCAGCTCCGGCGCATGGGGATGCGGGCGTCCGGCCGGCAGCAGGGTCAACTTGGGCAGATCGGTCCTGATCAGCAGGTCGCCGAGCGAGCACTCGCGCCCCGAGAGGAAATCCATCAATCCCCGATGGGCGTTGACTCCGAGCACACTGCACACGTCCGGTTTGGGCGTGTCGCCGTCGACCAGCAGCACGGTGCGATTCATCTCCATGGCCAGACTGAGCGCGAGGTTGGTCGACACATAGGTCTTCCCCTCGTTCGCCAGCGCGCTGGTCACGAGGATGACGTTACCGCCGGGGGTCGCCGCGGCCCTGGCCAGGAGCTGGCGCTTGATGATGCGGAACTGCTCTGCGGTGGCGGAGCGGGTTCCTTCCGGAGTGACGAAACCGGCCGTGCTCAGGCGACGGAGATTGAGCTGCGCGGCGCGGCGCGGTGCGATGGCATGCGGTTCGCGCCCGCTCTCAGCGGGCTTCCGCTGGGCGGCCGCCGGCGGCGCCTCGGACGAGGACTCGTCTCGGCGGGGGGCGACCTCGTTCTCGGTCTTGCGCCGCTCACCCTGCTCGAGCTTCTCGATGGCTCGCTCGATGATGCTCACAGCAGCTTCCCCCGCAGCGCCTCGAGGCTGGCCATCACCTGCTCGCCTCCGGGCTGGAGGACGACGACCACTGCGAACAGGGCGAGCAAGGCCAAGCATCCGAAGCCGAAAGTGGTGACCTCCACACGGCGCCTCATCCGCAGCTTCGCCGTCCACACGCGCGACACGCTCCCGAGCACCGGCAGCCCCGTGAGGTCGGCCAGCTCCCGGCGCGTGTAGATAGTCGGCCGCCACATCGCGAGCAGCCAGGCGAGTCCGAGACCGCCGCCGGTTCCGAGCACGAACACCCCGACGTTGAGCTTTAGGCGGTCCGGTCCCACCGGCAGCACCGGTCGGCGCGGCGGCTCCACGATCCGGAACTGCACCTCGTCGGTGGTCTGACTGGCCTCGTCCGAGAGCTCGAGCGATTCGCGGCGACTCACGAGCTCCTCGTAGTTGCGCTGGTGTACGTCATAGTCGCGGTTCAGGCGCACGAGCTGCGCCTCGACCTCGGGGATGGTGTCGACCAGGGATTCGAGTTCGCGCTTGCGCCGCGCGTACTCCTTCACCCGCGCCTCGAGGGCCGCCACCTCGGCCTGCGCCCTACCGAACGCGACGCGCAGCTCCTGGTATACCGGGTTCGTCGGCAGCTCCCCGGCGGATTGACCCTCGGCGGCCGCGGCGTCAGCCTGCTGGCGCTTCAGCTCCTCGAGGATGCGCCGCGTGGCGGTAACCTCCGGGTGGCGCTCGGTGTAGCGCAGGAGCAGCGAATCCAGGCTCGACTCGAGATCGCGGATGCGCTCCTCCAGAGGATCCACCGCGGCGCCGCGCATCACCGAACGTTCCACCGCCCGCCCGGGGCTCTGCTCGGCGAGCTGGCGCTGGAGCTCGTCGCGACGGTTCCTGGCCTCCTCGAGCTTCAGTCTCGCGGCCCCGAGTTGCTCGTTGACCTGCTCCAGCAGATCGTAGTAGTCCTCTCCCTGGCCTGGCATCAGCCCCACGTGGCGCTGCTTGAACTCCTTGAGCCGGTTCTCGGCGGCCTGGAGCTTCTTTTCATACTCCGCTATCTGACGCTCGAGGAAGGCCTTGGTCTGTGTGGTGTCGCGGCGACTCTCGCCGAGCGACTTCTCAACGTAGATGTCGAGAAGCGACTCGACCACGCGCGTCGCCTCATCCGGGTCCGGGGCGACGTAGCGGATTTCGAAGATGTTGTCCCGACTCGTTCCCTTCACCTGGATCTTGCGGCCGAGCCTTTGCAGCGCCGCCTCGAACTGCTCAGGCGTCTCGGCCCGGATGTGCATGTCCGTCTCCCGCGCCACCGCCTCCAGATTGGGCCGGATCACCAGCGTGCGCTGCGCCATGCGCGCGATCTGCTCGCGCGTGCCGGTGTCGATGGCGATGCCTTTGAGGAGCGGCCTCAGCATCGAGTTCGTATCCATGAACACCTTGGCGGAGGACTTATACTGGTTGGGCATCTGGATCACCGCAGCCCACCCCGCGATGCAGATCAGCATCGCCCCCCCGAGCGCCGCCCAGCGGTAGCGCCAGACGATGCGGATGGAGCTCTGGATGAGGAGGATGTTCTGGTTCATGGCCCGATGACCTGCGCGTGCATCACCGCGCGCAAGAGGTCGATCATCTGCTGACTGCTGGGAATCGCTTTCCTCTCCAACGCCGTCCCATGCTTGTGCGTATGCGTATCACGGCCTCCCGGGCGCTGCGTTCGCCGGGGAAGGAACGAGATGCCGCAGTCCTGGCAGGCTACCGCCTGCCGCGCGCATTGGGGCGGCATCGCCTGGTGAAGCGCAGAGCGGCCCGATTCGGACCCCTGCGCCCCTTCCCTAGTCGGGCTCGGCCCGCTCGAGCGCCGACGACAACGGCGGTGCCGACGACGCTATGAAATGCTCGAGCAGAGCTCGCGCCCTGTCGCGCGAGCCTACGTCGTCCACCTCGACGGCCACGGCGAGCATCGCCGCACCGCGCCGGCCCGCGAGGCGGTTCCAGAGCTGGTACAACTTGGTCGCGAAACCGCGGGCCAGGAAACGACCGTGGGCGTAGTACCAGCTCCATATCAGTCGTTCGTCGGTCGAGCCCCGAAGGCGTGTCTCTCGTACCCGAAGCGTTTGCCCACCATCGGTCATTAGGTCCCTGTACCGATTCCCCGCCGTCGCCTGACGCCACGGAGGCCGCTCGTACAGACGATTCTGCTCGTTGACCAGCTCCGCGCCCTGCCGCTCGGAGCGGTAGTAGGCGATGAAAACGGTCGCAACCTTCCCTCCCTTCTCGTAGGAGTGCATGAGTTCGGCTTGCGCCCCGCGAAACTCCGGATGCCACTCGATCCGAGGCTCGAACGGTCCCGACCACCCTTTGGGCGCGGGGATGGGGGAGATGACGACCGAGTCGGCCAGGGGCTGGCGATCCTGTACGGCGTGGGCCAGGATCGGCCCCACGCTCGCCGCCCCGACGACGGCGACCGCGACGCCGACGAAGGTCAACCCCCGCGGGCCCGGAGCGGATGACCGCGGCGGCACCGCCTCTTCTTTCGCATCAACCTTCGGCGGTTCGCGCAACCAGGCGCCGAAGAGAAACAGCGGTCCGAGCGCAACAGAGAAGAGCGCCCAACCGATCCACAGGTGGTCCTCGATGAGCGGGCTCTGCATTTCGCTGAGGTGGCCCAAAAGCACGATGGTGACCACCCGGATCCAGTTGAACAGGGCAGCGAGCCCGGCGCCCACCAGCACGAAGACGACGCATCGCCAGGTCGAGCGGTAGGTCAGATACGCGTACAGCGTCGCAATCGATAGGCTCGCGAGGAAATACCGAAGTCCCGCGCAGACATCAGCGATGACGAAATCCCCGCTCGGGATGGAGAGACGCTGTCCGTCCAGGAAGACGGGCACCCCCATGGCGCGGAGGATCTCGGTCGAGTAGACCGCCGCGAAGTGCTGCAGGTAGGGAATGAGGAGATCCCATACGGGGAGCCCGAGCAGCAGATACCCGACGGGGAATGCCAGCCGCTTCATGACGGGCGTACCCAAGAGCGTCCACAACACCGTCGGCAGCATGAGAAGAAGAGCGAGCTGCTGGCCGGTCTGCACGTCGACCAGGTAAGCCAGGTCCCAAGTCAAGCTCCACAGGACCAGTAGCGGAAGCACCCAGGGGGTGGGCCTGGGCATCTCCCGAGCGATGAGCCATCGCTGACGCCAAACGAGATACAGGCTGATGGGAAGCAATAGGAGAGCGTGACCGTAAGCGCCATTGTTCCACCACAGACTCAGGAGGGTGGCGGACGTCCCGGAAAACACAGCGAGCAGCACCAAGAGGGCGAGCAGCGTCACCGTGACCGCCATGGGCCAGGAAAGGACGCCCGTCAGGGCGTGCGACGCGGAGGTGGGATACACGGCCACTACGGCTTCAACCCGTACTTGTCCATGAGGTCATACAGAGTCGGACGGCTGACGCCCAGCATCTCCGCCGCCTGTGCCACTCGGTTGTCGGCCAGCACTAACGCACGCTGAATCGCCTTGCGCTCCGCCTGCTCGCGCGCCTCACGCAAGGTAAGAGGCAGGGACTGCGACTCTGCCCGCGGCAAATCCAGATCCTGTGGTGTCACCACCTGGCCCTCGGCCATGATCACCGCGCGCTTGACACGGTTCTCAAGCTCGCGCGCGTTTCCGGGCCAGGGGTAAGCCTCGAGGGCGCCAAGCGCTTCCTCGGAGAATCCGCGCAGGGAGCGTCCCTGCGCGCGCGCATAGCGCTCGAGGAACGCCCAAGCCAGCAGCAACGCGTCTCCGTCACGCTCGCGCAAGGGGGGGATGGTGATGGTGACTTCCGCAATGCGGTAGTAGAGGTCCTCACGAAATTCGCCGGCCTCGATCTTGTCCTTCAGATCCTGGTGCGTGGCGCACACCACGCGCACGTCCACCGGGATCTCGTCGCGTCCGCCCAGCCGCTCGACGATTCGCTCCTGCAAGAAACGCAGGAGCTTCGCCTGGAGCGAGGGGCTCAGATCGCCGATCTCGTCCAGAAACAACGTCCCGCCATCGGCGTGCTCAATCTTGCCAATGGTCTGTTTGGCGGCCCCCGTGAAGGCACCCTTCTCATAGCCGAAGAGCTCGCTCTCGAGCAGGGTCTCCGGGATGGCCGCGCAGTTGATGACCACGCAGCGCTTGTCCGCGCGCGCGCTGAGATTATGGATGGAGCGCGCGAGCAGCTCCTTGCCGGTGCCGCTCTCGCCCAGCAGCAGAACGCTCACCTCGGCAGGCGCGACCTTCTCGATGGTCTCGCACACGCGGGTCATCTGCGGGCTCGCCGCGATCACGCCGTCGAGGGGCGAGCGCTCGTTGCGCCGTGCGAGCCGACGGTTTTCCACCTCGAGCCCGTAGAGCTGGTATGCACGACCGACGATGAGCCCGAGCATATCGGGGTCGACCGGCTTCTCGTAGAAGTCGTAGGCACCCATACCGATAGCACGTACGGCGTTCTCGCGATCGTCGTTGCCAGTGACCACGATGACCTTTGTGCCCGGCCAGTGCCGCAGTATCTCCGAGAGCGTGGCGAACCCCTCGGAGACGTTGGCCGGGTCGGGCGGCAAACCCAGATCGAGAGTCACCACGGGCGGCTGGCGGCGCCGAAGCTGCGCGAGCGCGCTGGCCTTGTCGCCCGCAACGACGACGTCGTAGCTCTCGAAGCACCAGCGGAGCTGGCTTTGCAGCCCGGGATCGTCCTCGACGATGAGCAGAACCGGTTTATCCTTCTTGCGCGCGCTCAATCGACGGCCTCCATGCTGGAGCCTCGAGCCGGCGACGGCTCGCGCGTAACGGCCACGGGCAGGCGCAGACGGAAGGTCGTTCCCTTGCCGGGCTCGCTCTGCACCTCGATGTCGCCTCCTTCGGCGCGCACGAACTCGCGGCTCTGATAAGCACCGATTCCCATACCCGCATTACCCTTGGTGGTGTCGAATGGGCGAAACAGGCGTTCAGCGATGAAGCCTGCGTCCATCCCCTTGCCCGTGTCCTGGATTTCTATCAGGGCCCAGGTTCCGTCGCGCCGCAGGCTGATCGTGACCTTCCCCCCGGGCGGGGTCGCCTCTTGCGCGTTCTGCACAATGTGTCCGAGCACCGCCGCAAGCCGATCATGGTCGGTGCATACGCCGAGGATCTCCTCGGTGCAGTCGAGCGCGGGCACCGGCTTGCGGCTACCGTGCGCCGCGCGCACCTCTTCCAGCAGGGAGACCAGCTCGACGTGCTCGCGCCCAGCGCCGTCCGCGCGCCCCTTGCGCAAATCCTCCAGAAGCCGGTTCATTTTGCGGGTTGCGTTATCGACCGTATCGATGGCATCGCGCATGAAATCGGGGTTGTCACGATGCTTCTTGGCGTTGCTGACGACGAGCGAGAGCTGGGCGACGAGGTTCTTGAGATCGTGCACCACGTAAGCCGAGAGGCGGTTGAACGCCTCGACTTGACGCGCCTCGCCGAGCTCCTGGCTGAGCCGCAGCACCGCGAGATAGCTGGCGGCCTCGCGCCCGAGCGTTTTCAATAGATCCATGTCCTCCCAGTTGAGATCCCGCAGTGTCCGCGAGCGCGCGAGCACCACGAAACCCAGTAGCTCGTTGTGCTGCAGGAGCGGCACCACCAACCATGGATCTCTCAGCGCGTCGAAACAATCGGGGAAGGAAAGTCCTGCATAGCGTTCCGGGCTCGCGCGGTGCTCGTCGAGGGAGATAATCCAGCCCCGCTCGTGCAAGAAACGCGCGAGCGCGGCATCCGCTGACAGGATGGCACCCTCCGGCACCACTGCCTGCCAGCTCGCCGCGGGGTGAAACCGCTCCCCGTCGCCGCGCACCCAGATGACGCCCCCAGGGCTCTCCACGATCTGCGCGATGGCCTTTACGATGTTCTTCTGCAACTCGCGGTCCTGACGACTGGTCGATAGTGCGTAGGTGAAACGCAGCCATTCCTGGCGATAATCGTACTTGTTGGCGAAGAAGTGCTTGCTGAGAAACACGCGCGTGCGTGAGCGCAGCTGCTCAGAGGAGAGCAGAACCAGTAGCAACAGCACGGCGCCGAACAGAAACGTCGCCTGAACCACGCCGCCCCAGGTACCGCCGTAGAGGCGCATGTAGTAGCCCGCGCCCGCCATCAGCAGCAGATAAAGGCCCGAAGCCAGAACGGCTAACGAATTGATGACCACGTGGCGGGAGACGAAGACCTGGACCGACCAGTGGGGATTGCGGGCCGCGGAGATCGCGATGAGAGGCACTACCATTGCCTGCACGGCGCCACGCGCGCTCCAGAGCTCCGGACGCACGTGCTTGAACAGCAGGGCGTCGGAGTACAGATAGAGGTCATAGGCGAAAAGCGCCCCGACGCCCAAACACAGAAATTTGATCGCCCAACGTCCCTCGGGCACGGTGTTGCGATAGAGCTGCTCGACCAGCGCGAGGCCGAGCACGGCAAGCAGCACCTTGGATAACAACAGAACATCGTTCACCGGCCCCGCCCCCGCCGCTGGCAGGTAGGCATGCACGAGCAGCAGCAGAGCGGTAAGGCTGCACAGGCCGATGATCAGGCGCCCGGCGAACCGGACGCTCGCGACACCGGGTGTGCGCCGACCCGGGACGTAGCCCAGAAGCCCGAGCAAGAAGGCAAACCAACCGGCGTCGCGGGCCACCTCCACGAGCGCGGGCCACGGAAAGGCCGGCACGCCGGTGGCGGCGTGATGCGCCAGGACACCGCACCACAGGGCAGAGACAACGCTCGCGGTGAGCAGCAAAGCCCCCTGTAACCGACCCGCCCAGGCGGTTGACAACAACACGCTGAGCATGACGAAGAGTACGGTGCCGCCAGAGTACGCGATGACGCCTGCGTCATACATCGTTCACCGCGCCCCCTTGCCCCATAAGACGACCTGCACGGTCTGGATGAGAATCATCACATCCAGAAACAGACTGTAGTTCTTGATGTAATAAAGATCGTACTGGAGCTTCTCCTTCGCATCCTGCACCGACCCGCCGTAGGGATATGAGATCTGCGCCCAGCCGGTGATACCCGGGTTGACCCGGTGGCGCAAGTCGTAGAACGGAATCCGGTCGACCAGATACTGTACGAACTCGGGGCGCTCCGGTCGCGGCCCCACAAAACTCATGTCACCCTTGAGCACATTGATCAGCTGGGGCAGTTCGTCGATGCGCATCCTGCGCATGTACATACCCACGCACGTGACGCGTTGATCGTTGGCGAGGGCCCACTGCGGCTCGTCGCCCTCCGCCTCGGGCGCCATGCTGCGGAATTTGAGGATCTGGAAGCACTTCCCGTTGCGCCCAACGCGTTCCTGCCGATAGAGGACCGGATGGCGCCCGCCGGACTCGATGAACACGCCTACCGCAGCCGCCAACATCAAGGGCCACGCAATTAACAGAACACTCAGGCTCACCACGATGTCGAAGGCCCGATGCAGATAGCTTTTCAGAGCCGCTTGCACGAATCCGTCCGAGAAGACGATGGCGCTTGGGCTCAATCCCTCAAGCTGAACCTTGCCTGTCTGCTGCTCGAAGAAAGTGCCCAGAGCCACGACCTGAATGCCGTTCGTCTTGCAGTCCAATATCTCGCTCACCGGCAGATCTTCACGCCGGGTGTCGATGGCGATGACGATCTCGTGCACGCGGTGCTCGCGTGCGAGAGTCAGAAGATCGGTATTTGTCCGCAACAGCTTGCGCTCATCGATAACCGCACGTTCTCCGGGAACGGGCATGTAGCCCGCCAACTGTTTGTCGCGCCAGTCGACTTTTCTGCGCAGCCGTTGCTCAATCTCAGCTGCCATGTTCCCCGATCCGACGACGAGCACCCGCTTTTTGAAGGCGATCTTGTCCGCGAAGTGATAGATGAACGATCGAAAGAGTGCGACGCCGATCGCTGACGCCGTGAACGCGACGGACAGCGCCGAGCTGCCGATGGAAAACTCGGGAAACACGGCGAGCACGGTGCTGATGATGAACAGGCCGGTCAGAAAGACGAGCCCGACGCGAAACAGGATGCCACGTAGATCATCACGCAATCCGCGGACATAGAGCCCCATCATGGTCATAAGTGCCATCATCACGACCGTGTAGAGAAACGCTTTGATCCACACGGGACCGTTGATCAGCTTGCTCGTTGGATTGGAATCAACGAAAAGCGCGAAAACACCGACATAAACGGAGAGAAAAAAAACGCCCGCTTCCGTAACCCCGAGGAAGACAAGGGATTTGGGAACGTAATGCCTAAAGATTCGAATCATTGCGACTCAGGACGTCGCTATTTCGGACCCGCCAGCAGAAAAACCAGCCAGTGAAAAAGCGTTAGCGACCAGTGGGCCGCGCGTCTTGAAACGCCGAATCGCCGTGTTCCCAAGGGGCGTGGCCGTGCGACGCCCAATGAGACCGAAGCGGATTGGCAGGAATTGAGGAGGACGCCGACGCAGTCGGACGGGGCCTGGCCGTTTAGCGCACTGCGTGCGTCAAATGAAGTAGAAGACCAGCACCGCCCCGAGAAGCACCGTGACCACCAGCACCATGCCGCCGGTGGGCCAGGTGCGGGCGAGCGTACTGTCGGGGCCGTGGTGGCGTGAGACGCCTGAGATGAGCAGCGTCACGCCGTCCAGGAAAGCGCGGCGCACGCCGCCGTCCACGGTCTTGACTGCGCTGCCGATGGCGCCCACGGTCCGCGGCGCAAGCCACCGATACACCCACTCGGCGTCGATGTTCACCGAGCGCAGCTCCGGCGGATAGTAGCCCGCGAGCTTGAGCCAGGTGAAGGCTAGCGCGGAGAAGAACAGAAGCTGGAGCTGCGCGAGGACGTGGGTCGTGTCGTAGGGCGTGTAGTCGACGTCGTAGGGCAGCAGGGCGTAGAGCGGCGCCGGGTAGGAGCCGATGCCGATGCACAGCACCGCGGCGATGCACATGGCGATGAGCATGTTGCGCGGCGCCTCCTCAACCCGGATCCCCGAGTCGTGGGCGAAGAAGGCGAAGAACGGGATTTTGATTCCCGCGTGATGGAACACGCCGGCGGAAGCGAAGAGTAATGCGATCCAAACCCAATGGTAGCCCTCCTCCAGCGCCGCCGACATCACCAGGGACTTGCTCACGAAGCCGCTGAAGAGGGGGAAGGCCGAAATGGAGGCGGCGCCCACGATGCAGAGCGCCGCCGTCTTGGGCATGCTCTTGTAGAGCCCGCCGAGCTCGGAGCCGCGCATCTCGCCCGTGCGGTAGAGCACCGCCCCCATGGACATCATCAACAGGCCCTTGAAGATGACGTCGTTGAAGGCGTGGGCCACCGCCCCGTTCACGGCGAGCGCCGTGCCCAAGCCGATGCCGCACACCATGAAGCCGAGCTGGTTGATCATGCTGTAGCCGAGCACGCGCCGCAGATCGTTCTCGATGACCGCGTAGAAGATGGGAAAGCAGGTCATCACGGCGCCGATGTAGATGAGGGCCTCGGTGCCGGGAAATCCGCGCGCCAGCGCGTAGACGGCGACCTTGGTGGTGAAGGCGGAGAGGAACACGGTGCCCGTGGGGGTGGCCTCGGGGTAGGCGTCGGTCAGCCAGTTGTGCAACAGGGGGAAGGCGCACTTGATGCCGAACGCGAGGAAGATGAGGGCCGAGGCAAGCCCGTCGAGCCCGAGATATTCGAAGGTGATATCTCCCGTCTGGTGGGCGTGGATGAGCACCCCGGAGAGCAGTAGCACGCCCGAGAACACCTGAATGATGAGGTAGCGAAAGCCCGCGCGCAGCGCCACCGGCGTGCGCCGGGCCCAGACGAGAAACACCGAGGTGAGCGCGAGCAGCTCCCAGAAGATGAAGAGCGTGATCAGGTCGCCCGCGAACACGGCGCCGACGGCGCTCCCCGCATAGAGCAGCGCCGCCACGTGCTGCCCGGTGTCGCGCACGTGCAGGGCGAAGAGCAGGCCGATGAAGGTCGCAATGTGGAACAGGTAGCCGAAGAGCAGGCTCAGCCTGTCGGCGCGATAGGGGACGAGCACGTAGTCGAGGAAGGGCACCTGGAGGTGGATGCCGTGCTCGATGCCGATGAGGTTGACGCCGCCCAGCACCGGGGCCGCGAGCAGCAGCGCGCAGCGCAGGTAGCCGCGGGTGAGGGGCACCAGCAGCGCCGCGGCGAACAGGATGACGAAGGGCGGCAAGGGGTCAATCAGCATCGTAGTAGTCTTGCGAGCGCATCAGCACCTTGCGCATCTGCTTCGCGCCGAGCACCAGCAGCGCGCAGGCGACGAAGCCGTACACGGCGTAGAAGCCGAAGAGGTCCTCCCACGCGTGGATCACGTGGCGATGGATGACGACGTCGAGCAGCAACAGAACGGCGCAGACGAGGTAGAACGCGAGCAGAACCCGCCGGGTGTTTCGACGGTCGTCGAAGAAGTGCTGTTTTTCGCCGGGATGCTTCATGGCAAGATAGTCATTGGTGATCTGTCATTCACAGGCATGGTCGCACACGCAGTGCGATCCCCGAGTGTGATGAATCGCGCATACAATGCGCTCCCACGGTGCCAAAACCTCACGGCCCCAGGGTCCGTTGCATGAGCTCGTAGAAGAGATCCGGGAAGAAGAACAGCCACACGCAGCCGGCCGTGGTGACCGCCACCGCGAGCAGGCACGGCAGCGGCGCCTCCTGAATGCCGTCCTCGCCACTCCCCTCCCCCGCCTTTTTGAAGAACGCGTTCACGGGGATGGGCAGCAGGTACGCCACGTTCAGCAGCGAGCTCACCATGAGCACGCCGAGCAACACGAGCTGGCCCGCCTCCAGGGTCCCCAGCGCCAGATACCACTTGCTCCACATCCCACCCATGGGCGGCAGCCCGATGATGGAGACGCTCGCGAGCAGAAACGCGAGCATGGTGAAGGGCATCTGTCGCCCGAGCCCGCGCATCTGGCTGATCTCGGTCTTGTGCGCGGCCACTGTGATGGCCCCGGCGCAGAAGAAGAGCGTGATCTTGCCGAAGGCGTGCATGGCGATGTGCATGCCGCCGCCGATGACCCCGAGCGGCGTCGCGAGCATCGCCCCCAGCACCACGTAGGAGAGCTGGCTCACCGTGGAGTACGCGAGCCGCGCCTTCAGGTTGTCCTTCTGCATCGCCACCAGCGAGGCGAGCAGGATGGTGGCCGCCGCCACGTACATGAGCCAGGCGCTCGAGCCGGTGACGCTCAGGGTGTCGATGCCGAAGATGTAGATGGCCACTTTCAGCACGGAGAACACGCCGGCCTTCACCACCGCCACCGCGTGGAGCAACGCGCTCACCGGGGTGGGCGCCACCATGGCCGCGGGGAGCCACCGGTGGAAGGGCATGAGCGCTGCTTTTCCGATCCCGAAGACATAGAGCGCGAACAGCACCCCGATCACGAGCGGGCTCGCACCCTCGTCGAACACGCCACCCGGGGTGAAGTCGAGGGTGCCGGCCAGCGCCCAGGTCCACACGATGGCGACGAGCTGCAGCCCGATGGAGGTGCCGAGCAGAATCCCCAGATAGACCCGCCCCGCGCGGCGAGCCTCGTCCGTGCCGTGATGCGTCACCAGCGGGAACGTCGAGAGGGTCAGCACCTCGTAGAAGATGAAGAGGGTGAACATGTTGCCGGCGAACGCGACCCCCACGGCGCTCGCGATGGCGATGGCGAAGTAGAAGTAGAAGCGGGTCTGGTGCTCCTCGTGGTGGCCGCGCATGTAGCCGATGGAGTAGACGGAGGTCACGATCCACAAAAAGCTCGCGATGATCGCGAACAGCATGCCGAGCGGCTCGAGGAGGAGCTTGAGCGGCAGGCCTGGGACCGGCTCCGCGAGGATCACCTCGGGCCGCGCACCGGCGAGCACCCTGGGCATGAGGGAGGCCACCACCATGAAGAGCAGGCCGCCGCTGATGAGGCTCACCGTCTCGCGCTGGTTGGGGTGCGGATCGGACATGAGCACCAGCACCGCGCCCGCGGCGGGGATGGCAAGGGCGAGCTGCAGCGCGAGCTCCGGGCTCACGAGCCCGCTCCCAGCAGGGTCTGCGCGGCACGCGTTGCGACCCCCACGGTCACGGAGGTGTCGAGGCCGAAGTAGACGTTGGCGGCGATCAGCGCCCAGGTGGGCGCGAGCAGCGAGACAGGTGCCTCGCGCGGCTCGTCGCCATTCACCAACGCCCCCGGCGCGGGCTCGCGGAAGTACGCCGCCTCCACCACGCGCCAGATGTAGATGAGCGCGATGAGCGAGCTCGCCACCACCAGCAGTGCCACGGGCCACAGCCCCTGCTCGAGCGCCGCCAGGATCAGGTACCACTTGCTGATGAAGCCCACGGTGAGCGGCACGCCCACGAGGCTCAGCCCGCCCACCACGTAGGCGGCCAGGGTTAACGGCATGCGCCGCCCCAACCCCGCCATGGCCTCGATGCGCGGCGACCCGACCCGGTAAACGATGCAGCCCAGCACCAGAAACAGCGCGGTCTTGATGAGGGCGTGGTTGAACAGATGCACGAGCGCCGCGGTTACGCCGGTCACCGACACCAGGCTGATCCCGAGCGCCATATACCCGATCTGCGCCACGCTCGAGTAGGCGAGCAGACGCTTGACGTCGTTCTGCCAGGTGGCGATGACCGAGGTCACGAACACCCCGAGGAGCGCGAGCGGCCCGAGCAACCAGTCGAGCTGCATGGTGGAGAAGGAGAACCCGGCGCCGAATACGGTGAAGAAAAAGCGCAGCCAGACGTAGACCGCCACCTTGGTAGCGGTGCCGGCGAGAAAGGCGGTCACCGCCGAGGGCGCGAAGGCGTAGGCGTTGGGCAGCCAGCCGTGGAGCGGGAACAGCGCCATCTTGATCCCGATGCCTACGGTGAGAAAGGCGAACGCCGCCTGAACCGTGCGCGTGCCGTCCACCGCCGGCAGACGCGCGGCCAGATCCACCATGTTCAGCGTGCCGGTCATGGCGTACATGAGCCCCACTCCGATCAAGATGAAGGTGGCGCCGATGGTGCCCATGACCAGGTACTGGAACGCGGCGGTGAGCCCGCGGCGATCGCGCGAGAAGCTGATGAGCGCGTACGAGGAGAGCGAGGAGATCTCGAGGAACACGAACAGGTTGAAGGCGTCCCCGGTGATGGCGATACCCAGGAGCCCGGCGAGGCACAGCAACCATGCCGCGTAGAAGAGGTAGATACGGTCGTCGGCCACCTCGCGCTCGACGCTCTCGCGCGCGAAGGTCAAGACCACGGCGCTGATGAGCGCCACCACCAACAGGACGAACGCGTTGGCTACGTCCACCCGGTACTCGATCCCCCACGGCGGGGCCCAGCCACCGAGCTCGTAGGAGATGACGCCCCGGGCCAGCACCTGGTTCAGGAGCCCGATGGCGACCGCGAGCGCCGCCCAGCTCACGATGGTAGTGAATCCCCACGCGAGGCGGCCTTTGTGCAAAAGCACGCACACGGGCGCCGCCACCAGCGGAATCACGACCTGAAGCGCGGGCAGATGCTCGACGAGCACTACAGGGAACCGTCCTGGCTGTGTATGTCTCGTTCTTCGATGGTGTCGTAGGCGCGGTGGATGCGCACCACGAGCCCGAGCGCAAGCGCCGTGGTGGCGACGCCGACCACGATGGCGGTGAGGATGAGAACGTGCGGCAACGGGTTGGCGTAGCGGGTCACGCCCTCGGTCACGATGGGCGCGCTGCCGCCCTCGAGCTTGCCGATGGTGATGTAGAGGATGAAGACCGAGGTCTGGAAGACATTGAGCCCGATGACCTTCTTGACCAGGTTACCGCTCGATATGACGACGTAGAACGCGGTCATCATGAGGACGACCACGATCCAGTAGTTGTAGAGGCCGGGGAGCTCCATAGTCGGTGACTGGTTGACTCGTGATTCGTTATTGGTGATTCGTTTATCGGTGCAGGAGCGAGCTTGCTCGCCAATGTTCGCGGCCAAGGCCGCTCCTACAGATCACGTTGCTAGCTGGCGAACGAGTAGAAGAGATTGATCATGGTCGCGGCCACGGTGATGCCGACACCGAGCTCGACAATCAGGATCCCCAGATGCTGCCCGTGGGCGGGATCGTGCGCGAGCACGCTGTAGTCCAGAAAGTTCCCGCCGAGCAGTAGTGCAACCACCCCCGTGCCAGCGAAGATGAGCACGCCGCAGGCCATGAGCACGCGCGCGACGGTCGGCGGCACTATGCGCCGCGCGACGTGCACACCGAAGATGAGTGCATAGAGAATGACGCCGGCGGCGAAGATGACTCCGGCCTGGAAACCGCCCCCCGGACTGTAGTCGCCGTGGAACTGCACATAGAGGGCGAACAGCAGGATCAGCGGCACCAGGAGCTTGGCCAGGATGTGCAGGATCAGGTGGTGTCTCATCGGTATCGCCTTTCGTTCAGGGCCGATGGTTCGCAGCCAAGGCCGTCCCTACGGTCGCGGACCCGAGTCCGCTCCCACAACAACCCGCGCCTGCGTCGGCTTCATTCAACGATCCTGACCTTGCTCGCGGCGGCGGCCGCGGCCGAGGAGTCCGAGCACGCCGATGCCGGCGGTGAAGATGACCACCACCTCCCCCAACGTGTCGTAGCCCCGGTAGCTCGCTAGCACGGCGGTTACGATGTTGGGCACGCCCGTCTCCTCCGGCCCCTGCTCGATGTAGCGCGGCGCCACGTGCTGGTGCGCCGGTGCCTCGGGGTCGCCGGTTAGCGGCAGGTCGAGCGTGCCGTAGATGAGCGCGGCGCCGGTGACCACCACACACGCCAGGGGCAGCGCGGGCTTCATGAGCCGCGTCGTCTGCTCGCTCGAGGTGAGCGCGAGCGTGCCAAGCATCAGAATAGTGGCAATACCCGCCCCCACCGCGGCCTCGGTGAAGGCCACGTCCACCGCGTCGAGCGCCACGAACACGGCCGCGGAAAGCAGGCTGAAGATGCCCATGAGCATGGCGGCGGCGAAGAGATTGCGCAGCATCAGGATGCCGAGCGCGGTGACCACCAGGAACCCGAGCAGGAAGATGTCTACGAAGGTTGCGATGGCGTGTCCTCCTCGGGTCCGTAGGCGAGCGGGCGTACCTTGCCGTGCAGCGCCGCTTTCGCCAGGGCGTGCGTGGCCGTGGGGCTCGTGAAGAACAGGAACGCGAAGATCAGCAAGAGCTTTACCGTGACCAGGGTGAGCCCCGCCTGCAGTGCGAGTCCCAGGAGCGTCAGCGCCGCGCCCAGGGTGTCCGTGAGGCCCGCTGCGTGCAGGCGGGTGAAGAAGTCGGGCAGGCGCAACAGCCCGATGCCGCCCGTGACGAGGAATAGCCCGCCCGCAACCAGCAGAATCCAGCTCAGGATGTCCGGCACCAGCGCCATTCAGAGGTGCTCCGACTCGTCGCTCGCGCGCGTCGCACCGAGTTCGCCGTACTCGAAGAACTTGAGCACGGCGATGATGGCGATGAAGTTGATGAGGGCGTAGACGAGCGCGATGTCGAGAAAGTCGGGCCGCCCGGTGAGAAAGCCGAGCACCGCGACCATCAGCACCGTCTTGGTGCCGAACATGTTCACGGCCACGATGCGGTCGTAAAGGGTGGGTCCGAGAAGCGCCCGCGTCAGTGCCAACGCCATGGTCACCAGAATGGCGACGGCGGCGGCAGCGAACATTATCGGGGCTCCAGAGACGTCACGCGCCGGTCCATCTCGCCCGCCTCCACCGCGGCCGCCGCCGCGCGCGTGAGGGCGTGCACCTCGATGTGATCGTCGTCATCGCGCACGTCGATGGAGACCGTCCCCGGCGTGAGCGTGATGGAGTTGGCGTAGATCACGCGGCCGAGCTCGGTGCCCTGGCTCGCGCGGACGCGGATGACCGTGGGGCTGATCGGCAGATCGGGGTGCAGAATGCGGCGTGCCACGTCGATGTTGGACTTGACGATCTCGCCGAAGAGCCACCACCAGTAGGCGACCAGCCGCCACAGGGGCGGGTGCAGGGGATACGATTCGTGGTCCACCACCTCCATGCGCAGCGCGAGCAGGCAGACGCCCACCGCGCACAGCACCCCGATGGTGAGGAAGAGGGGTTGATAGTGCCCGGACAGCACCAGCCACAAGGCATACAGCACCACGATCAGTACCAGAGCGTGGACCGTGAAGTACTTGCGCGACCTCGGCGTGCGTGACAACGCTGCCCCTCCGAATGCAGGCCTCGTTTTTTTCGGCGGTATCATACCGGCCCCGTCCGGGGTTGGGAAATCGAGGGCCGCACGATACGGCTCGCCGAACCGATCGCCGCGGCGTGCGCAGTCCCCGTGAGAGCGCCTTGCGTGGGGAGCGCTTTGCAAGCGCGATGGTCCGCGCACTGGAGCCCGCCCCCACCAGGAGCCCGCTCCTATGCCAAAACCTCGGCCGTGCAAGCGCCGTGCAGGTGCGATCCTCGCGAACCGGAGCGCCCTCTCACCAGGAAACCGCTTCCCCGGGAGGCGGCTCCCGCGGAGGCCACCCCCGCCTAGCTCGTCTGGCGCTGGACGTCGACCACGTTGGGGAGCTGCGAGATCCGATCGAGCACGCGGCTGAGCTGAGCGAGGTCGGTGACCTGGAAGGTCACCCGGATCTGGGCGGTCTGGGTGAGCGCCTCGGTTTGGGTATTGAGCGAGACCACGTTGAGCCGCTCGTTGGCCACCACCGTGGTGATGTCGCGCAGCAGCGCCTGACGGTCGTACGCCGTAATCAGGACGTCCACCGGGTAGGTGGACTCGCTGCGTCCCGCCCAGCTCACGTCGATGAGGCGTGCCTGCTCGCCCGACCCGAGCCGCAACACGTTACGGCAATCCCGGCGGTGCACGGTCACCCCGCGCCCCCGGGTGATGTAGCCGATGATGGGGTCGGGCGGCAACGGCTTGCAGCAGCGCGCGGTCTGGGTCAGCAGGTTCCCCACACCCTCGATGCGCACGCTGTCCTTGTTCTTCTCGCGCGGGGCCGGGCCGCGCGCGACCGGCGGCTCCTCCTGCACTTGGGCGCGCGGCACGATGTCCTGCAGGGCATTGGCGATCTGGCCGGTGGTGACCTCGCCGTGGCCGATGGCCGCGAGCAGATCGTCGAAGCGCACGTAGTTGAAGCGCTTGACGAGCTTGTCGGTGTCCGGCTGCCCGATGCCCAGGCGCTTCAGCTCGCGCTCGTAGACGTCGCGCCCCGCGGCCAGGTTTTTGTCGTAGTCCTGCTGGCGGAACCAGTGGCGCACCTTGGCGCGCGCGCGAGCGGTACGCAGGTACCCGAGGTGCGGATTGAGCCAGTCGCGGGAGGGCGCGCCGTGGCGGGTGGTGAGAATCTCCACCTGCTGGCCGGTCTCGAGCTCCTGGTTCAACGACACGATGGCCCCGTCCACCTTGGCCCCGCGGCAGCGGTGTCCTACCTCGGTGTGGATGTGATAGGCGAAGTCCAGCGGCGTCGCCGCCCGGGGCAGGTCGACGACCTGTCCCCTGGGGGTGACCACGTACACGCGATCGTGGAGCACCTCGCTCTGAAAGCGTTCGAGGAGTCCGCCCAGCTCGTTGGGGTCGTCCTTCCACTCGAGCACCTGGCGCAGCCAGGCCACCCGCTCCTCGATGCCGGGGTCGCGGCGCGAGCCGTCCTTGTAGCGCCAGTGCGCGGCCACCCCGAGCTCGGCGTGCTGGTGCATCTCGTGGGTGCGGATCTGCACCTCCAGCGTCCGCCCGCGCGGGCCGATCACGGCGGTGTGCAGCGACTGGTAGAGGTTGGGCTTGGGGCTGGTGATGTAGTCGTCGAACTCGCCCGGGATGTGCTGCCACAGCGTATGGACGATGCCGAGCGCCGCGTAGCAGTCGGCGACGCTCTCGACCAGCACGCGCAGCCCGCGCACATCGAAGAGCTGGGGCAGGTCGACACCCTTCGACTGCATCTTGCGCCAGATGCTGTAGATGTGCTTGGGGCGCCCGGTGACGGTGGCCGCGATGCCCGCGGCCTTGAGCGCGGAGGAGAGCTTCTCCACCACGAGCGAGATGTAGCGCTCGCGATCCGTGCGCCGCTCGTGAAGCTGGCGCGCGAGGGTCTTGTAGCTGTCGGGCTGGAGGTAGCGGAAGGCCTGATCCTCCATCTCCCACTTCATCTGCCAGATGCCGAGCCGGCTCGCCAGCGGGGCGTAGATGTCGAGGGTCTCCCGGGCGATGCGCCGGCGGCGCGCCTCGTCGAGGTGGCGCAGCGTGCGCATGTTGTGCAGCCGATCCGCGAGCTTGACGAGCACCACGCGCACGTCCTCGGCCATGGCGAGGAGCAGCTTGCGCAGGCGGTCCACCTGCTTGGCGTCCTGGTCCGCGCCCGACAGCCCCTGGTACTCGCGGATGACGTGCATCTTGGTGACGCCATCCACGAGCCGCGCCACCGCGGGGCCGAACTCGGCCTGCACGTGGGCCAGGTCCACGCTCGTGTCCTCGACCACGTCGTGCAGGATGGCCGCGATCACGGTCTCGGTATCCATGTTGAGCTCGTGGAGGATGCTGGCCACGGCCAGGGGATGGCCGATGTAGGGCTCGCCCGAGGCGCGGGTCTGACCGCGGTGGGCCGCCTGGGCCAGGCGGATGGCGCGCGCGATCACCTCGCGGTCCGCCTCGCTGCGGCCGCGACTGATCTCGGCGAGCCAGGGCTCGGCCACGCTCGCCTCCCGTGCCTCGGTGCTCACCTCCACAGACGCCGCTCCTCAGGGACCCGCCCGTGCCCTCTCCGCTCTGGGAACGAGCGGCCGCGTTGTTCGCCCTGCTCGTTCCCACTACACTCGCAAGCAGGCGGCGAGGCCGCGCAGGCGGGCGCTAGCACTCTCCACTAGTTTAGTGCACGCGGGCGCGCGCCAGCGGCAAGCGCCGCGAGCCCGCCCGAGAACCGGCAGCGATGAGCGGCGAACTCCTCATCAACGTCCAGCCCACGGAGACGCGCGTCGCCGTCATCGAGAACGGCATGCTGCAGGAGATCTTCGTCGAGCGCGCCAACCGGCGCGGGCTGGTGGGCAACATCTACAAGGGGCGGGTGAGCCGGGTGCTGCCGGGCATGCAAGCCGCGTTCGTGGACATCGGGCTGCCGCGCGCCGCTTTCCTGCACGCCTCGGACATCACCGCCCTCTCGCGCCAGGCCTGCTACCCTGCCGACGAACGCACCCTGGCCGACGCCGCCGAGAGTGAGCTCGCGTACGCCGACGCCGAGCTCGGGGAGCCCCGCACCCAGGGCATCAACGAGCTGCTGCGCGAGGGCCAGGAGGTGCTGGTGCAGGTGGTCAAGGATCCCCTCGGGACCAAGGGGGCGCGCCTGACGACGCAGATCTCCATCCCCTCCTGCTATCTGGTGTACATGCCCTACGGGCGTACCGTCGGCGTCTCCCAGCGCATCGAAGACGAGGCCGAGCGCCTGCGCCTGCGCGAGCTGGTGCGCGACTACCTGCATCTCAGCGCCGGCTCGCTCGATGCCCGCGTGGCCGGCGCAGACTCCGCCCGCGTAGCCTACCTGACGCCGCCGGGCGGCTACATCGTGCGCACCGCCGCGGAGAGTATCCCGGATGAGATGCTTATCGCGGACATGCGCTTTCTGCAGAAGCTCTGGCGCTCGCTCGAGGAGCGCGCACGCCGGCTTCCTGCGTGCAGCATCGTGCACGAGGATCTGCCGCTGGTCGTTCGTGTCGTGCGCGAGCTCACCGGCACCGACATCGAGCGCGTGCGCATCGACTCACGCAGCTTGTACGAGAGCCTGGTGGACTTCGCGCGCCAGTTCATCCCGGAGATGGTCTCGCGCACCGAGCTCTACGCGGGCGAGCGGCCGGTCTTCGATCTTTACGGCGTCGAGGACGAGATCCAGCGCGCGCTGCAGCGCAAAGTGGAGCTCAAGTCCGGGGGGCACCTGATCATCGATCAGACCGAGGCCATGACCACCATCGACGTCAACACCGGCGCCTACGTCGGCCGGCGCAACCAGGAAGAGACCATCTTCAAGACCAACCTCGAGGCCGCCCAGGCCATCGCCCGCCAGCTGCGGCTGCGCAACCTCGGCGGCATCATCATCATCGACTTCATCGACATGGAGAGCGAGGAGCACAAGCGCCAGGTGCTGCGGGCGCTGGAGAAAAGCCTGGAGCGCGACCATACCAAGACTCAGATCAGCGAGGTGTCTTCCCTGGGGCTCGTGCAGATGACCCGCAAACGCTCCCGCGAGAGCCTCGAGCACGTCCTGTGCGAGGCCTGCCCCACGTGCGGGGGGCGCGGCTCGGTCAAGACGCCGGAGACCGTGTGCTACGAGATCTTTCGCGAGATCCTGCGCGAGGCCCGTCAGTTCGAGGTCGAGAAGCTGCTGGTGCTCGCCTCGCGCGAGGTCATCGACAAGCTCATGGACGAGGAGTCCACGAGTTTCGCCGAGCTGGAGGACTTCATCGGTAAACCCATCGTGCTGCAAACCGAACCGCTCTACAGCCAGGAGCAATACGACATCGTGCTGATGTGATGGGGATCCCGCGGTGAAGGCTCACCTTCCCGGCTACCTACCACCCTTGGCATAATCACTCATTCGCTTGGCGACGCCGTGGCCAGCTCTGGCCCGCAAGCCTCCTCGACCCGTTAGAATCCAGGCACGCGCGCCGCAAACCGGTTGCGGCGCGCGAAGCGCAACGGACCCGACGACGCCTCGTGAGGCATTCGATAACCAGGAGCGATCCGCGCCCATCGATGTCGGACGATGGGTGATCCTTCCGTGGGCACATCACACCAGCAAAGGGCGGCCCCGAAGCGGCGCTCACCCCGCAGACTGTTCAAGGTCATGCGCACGCTGTTGATCGGCGCGACCATCGGCATCGCCGTGCTGCTCGGCGTCGCGCGGGTGCTGCTGCCCGCGGTCGAGGGCTTGCGTCCCGAAGTGGAGGTGTGGGTCAGCGGTCTCGTCGATCGCACGGTGCACATCGGCGCGCTGAGCGCCGACTGGCAGGGCTGGACGCCGGTGCTGCGCCTCGAGGACGTGCGGCTGCTCGATCGGGACGGCCAGGCCGAGCTCGCCCGCTTCGCCCGGGCGCACGTCGCGGTCGATCTGCTGGGATCCCTCGTGCACGGATCGCTGCGCGCGGGGGAGCTCGGCGTGACCGGGGCGATGGTCACCGTCACCCGCCGCCGCGACGGGGCGCTGTTCATCGCCGGCAAACGCCCGGAGGGCGGCCTCGGCGCCTGGCTGCTCGCCCAGTCCGAGCTTGCGCTGGAAGCCGCCAGTGTCGTCTGGCACGACCGCCGCGCCGGTCTCGAGCCCGTGACCCTGAGCGCCGTCAACGTTCACATGCGGAACGACGGCGGCCGACACCGCGTGAGTGGAACCGGCGCGCTGCCCTCCGGGTTCGGTGAACGAGTGAGCTTCGCGGCCGAGCTCCACGGCGATGTGCGTTCGCCGGACTGGTCGGGAACGGTGTTCCTGCGCGGCGAAGGCATCGCCTCCAAGCTCTGGCGCCCGTTGCTCGAGGGGAGCCCGACGCATTTCGCCGGCGGCGTCTGGAGCTTCAGCCTGTGGAGCACATGGCGGCAGGCGAGCCTCGAGCGCGTCCGGGGCCAGGTGCATTTTCGCGACGTGCTGCTGGAGGCGGGAGACGGGGCGCTGGCGCTGGACGCGGGCGGCGGGCGCCTGCTGCTGCGGCGCGCGGCCCCTGGCTGGCAGCTCGACCTCACGGAGCTGGAGCTCACCACCCCGCGCGGGCGCTGGCCGAGCTCAGGGGCGACCCTGCGCATGGGTGCTGACGCCGACGCCCCGGACGCCCGCCGCTATCGCGGCACGCTGGGCTTCTTGCGGCTCGAGGATGTGCTCGCTCTGGTCCCGGGGATGGCGCCCCCCGGCGAGCTGGTGCAGACCCTCACGCGGCTCGCGCCCCGGGGTGAGCTGCACGATATCGCGTTCGCGCTGACCCAGCGCCCGGGGGAGAGCGCTGACTTCCAGGTGGCGGCGGCCTTGCACGCGGTGAGCATCCAGCCGACCGACGAGATTCCGGGTCTCGCGGGACTCGCCGGACGCCTAGAGGTGGCACCCGACCGCGCGCGCCTCGAGCTCGACGCGGAGCACCTGGACGCGCGCTGGCCGGGAATGTTCCCGGGCCCGCTCGCCGCCAGGGTGAGCGGGCAGGTCGAGTGGCACCGGGAGGCCGCGGGATGGCGCCTGGAGGTGCCGCAGGTGGCCGCCTCCAATCCGGATCTCGACGCACGCCTCTCGGGGCGCCTGGACGCGCGACCGGGCGAGAGCCCGACGATGACCTTGGTCGCGGAGTTGCGCGACGCCGACCTGCCGGCGCTGCGCGCCTATATCCCGCAACCCGTGGTGCCCGAATCCTTCGCGCGCTGGTCGGAGCACGCGTTTCAAGCGGGTCGCGTCGAGTCCGCATCGCTGCTCGTCCAGGGACGTCTCGCCGACTTCCCCTTCGACGGGCCCGACGGGACCTTCCAGCTTCACACCGAGATTCGCGACGGATTGCTTCGCTACGCGCGCGAATGGCCGGCCCTCGAGGCCTACAGCGGAACCCTGGAGGCGCGCGGGCGCGACCTGACCATGCGCCTGACCGAGGGCACCATCACGGGGGTGCGGGTGCTCGGAGCCGAGGCCCACATCCGCGGCATCGGTGAGGTCGAACCCCCGATCCTGGAGCTGTCGGGACGGCTCCAGGGAGACGCCAACCAGGGGCTCGCGTATCTGCGTAGCAGCCCGCTTCGAACGCGCTTCGAGGCGCTGACCACGGGGCTCGAGGCCAGCGGGGAGATGCGCGTGGATCTTCGGCTCGCGCTGCCTCTGGGACGGGACAAGGCCAAGGGGGAGCGCGAGGTTCACGGAGCGCTCCACTTCGCGAACAGCCGGGTGATCGGCCGCCGCCTCGATGTCACCTTCGAGGAGGTCAACGGCACCGTGCGCTTTGGCTCGGACGGCCTCTCGGCCGAAGGGATTGGCGCACGCTACCTCGGGCGCAAAGTCACCGTGGGCATCGAGCAAGCCCCCCCGCCCGGCAGACGTGTGCGCGTACGCCTCGAAGGGGCGGCAGGACCGGATTTCATCGGGGCCCAGCTCCGCAAGCTGGGGATGTCGGGCGGCAACAGCGGCGCGCTGGCGGCTCTGCTCCCGCGCGTGCGGGGGGTGACCCGGTGGCGCGCGACCCTCCAGCTCCCCGCGCGCGCGGACGACGCCATCGGGGTGCACTTCGAGTCCTCGCTCGCCGGGCTCGCCCTGGATCTGCCCGATCCGCTGGGCAAGCCGCAGGGGGAGGCTCGGGGGCTCGTCCTCGACGCCACGGTGGACGCGGATGTCCGCCGGCTGCTGCACCTGCGCTACGGTGCGGGCGTGAAGGCCGCGCTCGCGTTCGCGCACGTGGACGGGGCTTTGCGCCTCCAGCGCGGAGCCGTGCGACTGGGTGAGGGGGATCCGACACTGCCGGCGGATGCGGGGATCAGCGTGCGCGGCCGCAGCCCGGAGCTCTCCATAGAGCCGTGGTTTCGCCTGCTGCGAGAGCTGGGCCCGGCGCCCGCGGCGGGCGCTGCGAAAACGCGTCGCCTCGGCGCCAAGACCCGACGGCCGCTCCTGAACGCGGTGGATCTGAATATCGCGCGCCTCGACCTCTTCGGTCAGCGGTTTCGTGACGTGCACCTGGACGCGCGCCCCCAGCCCGGGGGTGCCGCCTGGGTGAGCGAGCTTCGGGGCGACGACATCGCGGGCAGCGTGCGCATCCCCACCGCGCCTTCGCCCAGGGAGCCGCTGGTGCTGCGCTTCGAGCGCCTGGCCCTGAGGGCACCCGCGGAATCCGCCGGCGGGGCTCGCCACGATCCGCGGAAGCTGCCGCCCCTCGACTTCTCGTCCGAGCAACTCGCCTACCACGACATCGAGCTGGGCCGCGTAACGCTCGAGGCGTCCCCTTTCGAGAGGGGACTGCGCATCGACCGGTTCGCCGTTCGCTCGCCCGGCTTCGACGCCAGCGCCCAGGGCACCTGGCGCTATGCCGACGGTATGCACGAATCACGCTCGAGCCTGCACGTGCAAAGCTCCGAGCTCGCGCCGCTGCTGGAGACGTTCGGCTACACCGGCGGAGCGGTGGAGGGCGGCAAGACCACCATCCAGATCGATGCTGCCTGGCCGGGCACGCCCACCGACTTCACCCTCAGGCATCTGACCGGAACCATGGATTTCAGGATCACCGACGGGCGCCTGGTCGAGGTCGAAAAGGGTACCACCGAGCGCCTCTTCGGGCTGCTCAGCGTGCAGCTGCTGCCCAAGCGCCTGATGCTGGACTTCAGCGACCTGTTCACCGAGGGCGTTCGCTACGAGACCATCAAGGGCACCTTCGACATCGCGTCGGGCACCGCCTACACCACCGACCTCCTGATGCGGGGCCCCAGCGTGCGGGTGGAGGTGCGGGGTCGCGTCGATCTGGCCGACAAGACCTACGACCAGACCATGACCGTCATCCCCAAGCTGACCTCGACCCTGCCGCTGGCACCGGTGTGGCTCGCCCAGAAGCTGCTCGACGCGAAGTTCTTCGACCGCTCCTTCGCCCGACGCTACAAGATCACCGGCACCTGGGAAGACCCTCGGGTCGCGCTCATCGAGGAGAAGCACACGCCCATCTCCCCCTTCGAACGCTGAAATCCGCCCGCCAGGTGATCCTCGGGCGGGCCTAGGGTCGGCGGGGTGAGCTCCGCAGCGCGCCGGGCGAACGCGACCCACACGGTGGGCTTCGCCTTCGGCTCAGCCACCCTACGGTGCTGCGCTCAGGCCCGCCCGTCGGGCAAGCGCGCCCCGGAGCCGCCGCGGCGCCGCCAGCGCGCGATGCGCACCACCGCGGCGCGGATGGCATGCCAGAGCCTGGGCAGCAGCCACACGGCCGCCGCCACGAACACCGCCAGCAGGAGCAGAAACAGCCACGGATAGTGCAGCGCCATCCACAAGCCGGCGACCACGGCGAGATCCTCGCCCAGCGAGGCCGCCCAGTTGCTGACGGGCTCGGGCGACGCGTTGATGACCACGCGGCTGCCCGCCTTGACGAAGTGGCTTCCGGCCGCGAGCGTCCCGCCGACCAGGGCGGCGGCGAGCTGAACGGCCGGATCCACCGGGCCGACCGCGCCGGCGGCGAGCACCGCACCCGCGGGGATGCGGATGAAGCTGTGCACGGCGTCCCAGGCGGTGTCCACGCCCGGTGTCTTGTCGGCGAAGAACTCCACGCAGTACATGAAAGCGGCCGCCACCAGCACCACCGGCTCGCTCAGGATCTGCAGATCGGGCGGCAGCACGATGTTGCCGGTCGCGCCCAGGTAGCCGAGCACGAACACGGCCGCGTACAGATTGATTCCGCTCGCCCACGCGACACCCATGGTGAGCGCGATGATTTGCACGATGTCCATGCGAGATCACTCCGTCGGCTGACGACACCGTCACCGCACGGCGGGGCCGGCCCGCGGGAATGAAACGCGATGACGCTCGCAGCTTATAATCCTATCAGGTTTCCCGCTCCGATGACGGGCAGTCGCGATGTTCGCCCCACGCCTCGCCCCGAGCCCCGACCCCCGCTTCCTCATCGAGGATGAAGAGCCCGCTTACCTGGCGGTGTATCGCCGCGGCGAGCTGCCCGCCCGCGCCGCAGCGGCCATCGAGGAGCTGCGCGACTGCTGCGCATGCCCGCGCAACTGTCACGTGGACCGCCTCCAGGATCGCGCGCGTGTGTGCAACACCGGGCGTAACGCCATCGTCTCGAGCGTCTTCCCGCACTTCGGCGAGGAGGACTGTCTGCGCGGGTGGAACGGCTCGGGCACCATCTTCTTCGGGCTGTGCAACCTGCGCTGCGTGTTCTGCCAGAACTGGGACATCTCCCAGCAGCGCGAGGGCCGTGAGTGCACGGCCGCGGAAATCGCCGATTACATGATGGCGCTGCAGCGGCGCGGCTGCCACAACATCAACTTCGTCACCCCCGAGCACGTCGCCCCGCAGGTCATCGAGGCCATCGCGGCCGCGGTGCCGCGGGGCCTGCGCCTGCCCATCGTCTACAACACCAGCGCCTACGACGCCATCACCTCGCTGCGCCTGCTCGAGGGGCTCGTCGACATCTACATGCCGGACTTCAAATTCTGGCACCGCGAGAGCGCGCGCCGCCTGGCCAAGGCCAAGGACTACCCGGAGCGGGCGCGCGAGGCGATCCTGGAGATGCACCGTCAGGTGGGGCCCCTGCGCTTCGGCCCGGACGGGCTCGCCCGCCGCGGCCTGCTCGTGCGCCATCTGGTCATGCCCGGCCAGGAGGACGAAGCGGCGGCCATCTTCGAGTGGCTCGCGCACGAGGTCTCGCCGGACAGCTACGTCAACATCATGGGTCAATACACGCCGCAGCATCAGGTGGGAGCACGCGCTCGGGACGGGACGCGGAAGTACGCAGACATCGCCCGCCGGCCCTATCCCCAGGAGCTCGAGGCCGCGCGCGCCGCCGCCCGCAGCGCCGGCCTGTGGCGCCTCGACGAACGCTAGCCTCGGGGGTCGGACCAACGCAATAGCTTGTTTCAGTGAGAAAAGTGGTAAACAGAGGTCATTATCGGCGCTTAGAGGGGCGTTTTTGGCCCCGAAATGGGCCGTCTAAGCACGCGCATGCGCGGAGATTCGCGGACCGGGGCCTGGCGGGCGCGGACGTACGGAGACACCTGTGCCTGAAGAGCATACTTTCGATTCGATGACCACGCCCGCGGCGCCTGTCATGCGGCCGCAGGCCGCGGAGCGCGTGGTCGTGGGGCTGTCCGGCGGCGTCGACTCGGCGGTGAGCGCCCTGCTCCTCCAGGCGCAGGGCCACGAGGTGCACGCGCTCTTCATGAAGAACTGGGAGGAGGACGACCGCGCCGGCTACTGCGCCGCCGCCGAGGATCTCGCTTACGCGCAGCGCGTGTGCGAGCGCCTCGACATTCCGCTGCATACGGTCAACTTCTCCGCCGAGTACTGGGACGGCGTCTTCGAGCCGTTCCTCGCGGACTATGCGCGCAATTGCACCCCGAACCCCGATGTGCTCTGCAACCGCGAGATCAAGTTTCGCGCCTTCCTCGACCACGCTCTGGCCCACGTGAGGGGCGATGGCGTCGCCACCGGTCACTACGCCCGCGTCCGCCGCGACGGGAACCGCTACCGCCTGCTCAAGGGCGTGGACCCGGACAAGGACCAGAGTTACTTCCTGCACGCCGTCGATCAGAGGGCCCTCACCCGCGCGCGCTTTCCGGTGGGCGAGCTCACCAAGAACGAGGTGCGCGCCCTCGCGCGCAAGGCGGGGCTTGCGCCCCACGACCGGCGCGACAGCACCGGTATCTGTTTCATCGGCGAGCGCCCGTTTCGCGAATTTCTCAAGCAGTACTTGCCCCCGCACCCCGGTGACGTTGAGACCGTGGACGGCGCCGTCGTCGGACGCCACGAAGGGCTCATGTACTACACGCTCGGCCAGCGCCGGGGGCTCGGCATCGGGGGGCGCCGGGGTCACCTGGGGTCACCGTGGTACGTGGTCGGCAAGGACGCGGCGCGCAATGTGCTCGTCGTTGCGCAGGACCACGATCACCCCCGCCTGTACAGCCGGCGGCTCCACGCCGGGGACGTGCGCTGGGTGGCGGGCGAGCCTCCGAAGCTGCCGCTGCGCTGCCAGGCCAGGGTCCGTTACCGCCAGGCGGATCAGGTCTGCCGGGTGTCCGCGGCCGGCGATACTGTGCGCGTCGAGTTCGACCAGCCCCAGCGGGCGGCCACGCCCGGCCAGTTCGTGGTGCTCTACCAGGGCGAGGAATGCCTGGGGGGCGGCGTGATCCTCACCACGGGCGATGAATGAGAGAGGCGTGCATCCAACGGCGAACAACGATAACGGCTCCAGGCGAAAACAGCCGCTTTGAGCGACCACCCAGAGCAGAACCGCGTCATCGCGCTGGCGGGCCTCTTTCAGGCGGCCGCGCTGGTGCAGCAGATCGCTCGTGACGGGAGCGCCGACGCCGAAGCCTTCCAGGTAAGCATGGAGAGCGTGCTGCGCCTCGATGCGGAGACGCCCGAGGCGGTGTACGGGGGCCGCCGCGGACTGCGGTTGGGACTGACCGAGCTCTGCAAGCAGCTCGACAAAGCGCGTGAGGGGCGCGATGCCGATCTCGTGCGTTACGCGCTCAGTCTCATGTTCCTCGAGCGCAAGTTCATGCGCCGCCGCGATCTGCTCGACGCCGTGCGCCAGGGGGTGGAGACCGCCAACGCCCAGGCCGAGCACTTCAGCCCTACGCACAGCAACGTCGTGGCCAAGCTCGCCGACCTCTACCTCAACACCATCAGCACCCTCACGCCGCGTATCATCGTCACCGGCGATCCCAATTACCTGAACAACCCCGAGAACGCCAACAAGATCCGCAGCGCGCTGCTCGCCGGCGTGCGCGCCACCGTGCTCTGGCGCCAGCTCGGCGGCAACCGCCTGCGTCTTCTGTTCACGCGCCGGCGCGTGCTCACCACCGCCCGGGAGATGCTCGAGGCGATACAGCAAGAGCCGGGCGCCGCAAGCGGAGATCACGAAGACTCGACCCCGGGCTAGCGCGCACCGGACAGACTTTGGTTCTTCGCGGAGGTGCGGGAGACGGGTGGTTTGGGATAAGGCTGGGTGCCGCGGCACATGGCCGCGGTTTCGGGAAATCCGCGAAGAACCGAAACCTTGCCACGGGCGAACGGGCGGCAGGCGCGATCATGGTCGCGGACAGGACGTGAGTTGGGCCGAGCGCAGCGAAGCCCACCCTACGTGACTATACGACGGATCAAGTGGTGTCAGGCGGCGCGATCGAGCCTGGCGGCCGCGAGCTCCTTGATGCGCACGTAGTCCATCTTGCCCGTGCCGAGGAGCGGCACTTTGTCCACGGCGACGATGGACTTCGGCACGCTGAGCTCGCTGAAGCCCGCCTGCCGCGCGTGGGCGATGATCTCTTCGCGGTTTGCACCCGGGTGATCCGTGACCAGCACGAGCTGCTCGCCCTTCTTCGCATCCGGCAGATTGACCACCGCGTGCACGTGCTCCGGCCAGAGCTGTGAGAGGAATCCCTCCACCGCGGCCAGGGACACCATCTCGCCACCGATCTTGGCGAAGCGCTTGGCGCGCCCTTTGATGAAAACGTAGCCGTCGTCGTCAAGCGCCACGATGTCGCCCGTGTCGTACCAGCCGCCTTCGGGCGGCGACAGCACTCCGGGCGTCTCGGCGAAGAGGTAGCCGCGCATGATGTTAGGACCGGAGACGAGAAGCTTGCCGCCCTCATGGATGCCGCCCACCGGCTCGAGCCGGTGGGCGATGCCAGGCATCAGGCGCCCGACGGATCCGGGGCGGTTCTCCATGGGCGTGTTCATGGCCAGCGCCGGTGCCGTCTCGGTGGCGCCGTAGCCCTCGAAGATGCGCACCCCGTAGCGCTCGCTCCACAGCCGCCGGGTCTCGTCTCTGAGCTTCTCCGCACCGGCGAAGACGTATCGCACGCTGTAGAAGTCGTAGGGGTGTGCGAAGCGCGCGTATCCGGAGAGGAACGTGTCCGTGCCGAAGAGGATGCTCGCGTTGGTGTCGTACACGAGCTGCGGCACGATGCGGTAGTGCAGCGGCGACGGATAGAGGAAGGTGCGGATGCCGGAGAGCACCGGCAGCAGCGTGCCGCACGTCAGCCCGAAGGAGTGAAACATGGGCAGCGCGTTGAACACCACGTCCGTCGGCCCGAAATCGATGCGCGAGCTGACCTGGTAGCGATTGGCCTGGAGGTTGGCGTGGCTGAGGACCACGCCCTTGGGCGCCCCCTCGGTGCCGGAGGTGAAGAGCACAACCCCCGAGGCGTGGGGGTCCCGCTCACCGTACGCGAGCCGGCAGGCGAGCTGCGGGGCCAGCGCCGCGGCGAACGCAAGCGCGCGATCCAGCAGCGAGAGGCGCCGGCGAAGATCCTCGAGGTACACCACGCGCACGTCTTCGCCCTCCAGGCCCCCGACCAGCTCGCCGAGCCCCGCCGTCTCCACGAAGCGGCGTGAGGTGTACACGCTGCGGATGGCGCCCGCGCGGCAGGCCAGAAGCACGTTGCGGCTGCCGGTGGAGAAGTTGAGCATGGCCGGCACCCGCCCGAAGGCATGCAGGGCGAAGAAGGTCACCGCCGTCGCCGCCATGTTGGGCAGCAGCACCCCTACGTGCTCGGCGGGGCGCGTCGCGCGTGCAATACCGCGGCCAAGGGCGAAGCTCGCGAGAACCAGCTTGCGGTAGCTGAGGGGCTGGCGCTCGATGTCCTCGAGCACCAGGTGACCCCCGCCGTGCACGCGGCGCGCCTCGATGAGCGACTGGAACAGGGTGCGCTGGTGATCGCTGCTCTGGAAGATCATCTCGGTCATCAGGTCGTAGAGCTTGCTCGCGGCGAACTGACGGCGCCGTCGGCCTTTCAGCTCCTCTGAGATCTCGAAGCGGCGCCGCTCGAGAAAGGTCAGCGTGATCTTCGGAAAGAGCCGCATGCGCACCTTGCCCTTGAGGCGCGAGAACGGCGTGTACTGTGCACCGTCGATGCGCACGGGCAGGATCTGCGCACCGGATTTGTCCGCCACCAGCCCGGGACCCTCGTACACCTTCATGAGCGATCCGGTGACCGTGATGCGGCCCTCGGGGAAGATGACCAGCTTTCGCTTCTCGCGCACCGCCTCGATGAGCGCGCGCGTCGCCATCGGGTTGGTGGGATCGATGGCGTAGGTGTCCGCCAGCGCGAGGAAGGGCTTGATGAGGCGGCGTTTAGCGATGTGCGTGTTGACCGCGAAGGTGAGCCGCTCGGGCACGAAGGCGGAGATGAGCACCGCGTCCAGAAAGGACAGATGATTGGCGACGATGAGCGTCTTCTCGCCCGCCTTGCGGTAGTTCTCGAGTCCGCGCACCTCGATGCGGAAGAAGAGATCCAGGAGCCAGCGCAGGATCGCGCGCACCAGCGCCCCCGGCAGCAGGCCGCAGATGTAGACGCCGACGGCGGTGTTCAGCACCGCGACCGTGAGAATGACGGCGGAGACGGAGAAACCGAGCGCCAGCATGGCCGTGGTGCCGAGCGCCGAGACGACCATGAACAGCGCACCCATCACGTTGTTGCTCGCGATATTGCGCGCGCGGTGGCCGGCCTCGCTGCGGCTCTGCAGGATGGCGTAGAGGGGCACGATGTAGAGTCCCCCCGAGACGGCGACGAGCAGCAGGTCAATGACCATGCGCCAGCCCGCCCAGGTGCTCAGAAACGCCGCCGCCCCGATGAGCGCGGGGTCGGCCCCCGCTGGGCCGGCGGCGCGGCTCGCGAAGAACAGATCCAGCGAGAACAGCGAGATGCCGAGCGCACCGAGCGGCACGAAGGTGGCGCTGATCTCGCCCTTCAGCAGCCGGTTGCACAGCAGCGACCCGCCGGCGATGCCCACGGAGAAGGTGGTGAGGAAGAGCGTCACCAGCTCCTCGTTGCCGCCGACCACGTCCTTGGCGAGGTTGGGAAACTGCGACAGGAACGTGGCGCCCACCAGCCAGAACCACGCGATGCCCAGAATGGAGAGGAAGATGTCGCGCCGGGACGCCGCGTGGCGGATGATCCGCCAGGTCTCGGCGACGAAGTTGTAATCGATGCGAAGCGCGGGCTGCGCCGCCCGCGTGCCCGGGACGAAGAGGCTGGCGGTCCAGCCCAGGGCCGAGACGCCGAGCACCAGCGCCGACACGACGAAGAGCCCGCCTTCGGTCAGCACCAGCAGCCCGCCCAGGATGGTGCCCGCCAGGATGGAGAGGAAGGTCCCCGTCTCCACCAACGCGTTGCCGCCGATGAGCTCGTCCTCTTCGAGCTGATCGGGCAGGATGCCGTACTTGAGGGGTCCGAAGAAGGCGGACTGCGCGCCCATGAGAAAGAGAACGGTCATCAGCAGCGGCACGCTCTCGAGCGCGAATCCGAGCGCCGCACCGCCCATGATCACGATCTCGGCGGCCTTGATGACGCGGATGAGCCGCGCCTTGTCGCACTTGTCCGCGAGCTGTCCGGCGGTGGCCGAGAACAGAAAGAAGGGCAGGATGAAAATACCGGCGGCCAGCGTGACCAGGATCTGGGGATTGAGCCCGGCGCGCTCGGCGAACGCATAGGTGATGAGGATCACCACGGCGTTCTTGAAGACGTTGTCGTTGAACGCGCCCAGGAACTGGGTCGCGAACAGCGGCAGGAAACGCCGGGTCTTCAGCAGTCCGAACTGATTGTGTGCCATCGCGGCCTCGTGAGATTTCCGGGAAGGCGCCCCTTGCTTCCCGTGGGCTCACTGCCAATTCGGCGACTGCGCACCCATCCTTTACCGCCGCGGGCGCCCCGTGCTCTCCATGTCGGACACCGAAGCGTCAACGCCCCTGCCCAGCCGTCTATCCGCGCCTTCCGCCGGCCCGCGGGGGAGCGGCTTTCCGCCTGGGGAGAACTGCCCGCCCTCCATTCGCAGGATGCTCGCGCCGCGGTACTCCGCAACCGACGCAACGCTCCAGGAGCTGTTACCCGCTCGCGCATCATCCAAATCCCCATCCGGCTGCTTCGATTGCGCCGGCTCTTGCAGTCGTATGGGAACAAAATAGTCGAAGAGGTTCTTGCCCTGCTCATTGCGGCATGACCGGTAGTAGGCCATCAGATCCTCCATGCGCAGACTGGGCACCAAATCCTCCAACAGGGGCTCGCCTCGGAAGGACCACAGGCGCACGGACTTCTGGTCGTCGGTGATCGTGCCGATGGTTTGGTCCCGAACGCAGCTCTCCCTCTTCTCCACCAAGCGCACCCGGTTAGACGGCGCGAACCTGATCTTCACATCGCGTGCAGGACACTGGAACTCGGTAACCGGGACGTAACCGCGGTTGTAATAAGTCATCACATCTTGGTAGCCACATCTTCTCACGAATTCGTCGAACAGTTGCGGCTTGTAAACGACGGAAGTTATCTCGAGAAATCTGCGTCTCTCACGCCGGTACTTCCTCGGCGGACGCAGGTCGTTCAACTCTTCGTTCATCAACTCGATATTCTGTCGCAGGCACGCTCGAATCTGTTCGTAGGTAACCGGCGATACGCTTGCGGGGTCGACGAACACGTTCCAAACGTAGAAACTGTTGTCACCCCCTATGGTGTCAGGGCGCTTGGCCATCTCTCGCTCGAGCTTCCTGATATGCTGCTTCCGTCCGCTGCGCTTCATGCGCGTCTTCCAGCCTTCACGCGGAGCTGTATATCGCCGCAGCGCACCTTCACCACGTCGTTTTCCCGTGCACGATCGCAGGCGGAGCACAGCAGTGAAGCTGCAAGCAGGAGGATGGCCATGTGTCGTGGTGTTCTCGTGAGTGACTCCCGCATCGAGCTGCGGACACCGGTCGACTCCTAAATTCCGCGGGCGAGGGCGGCGCCTGACCGGCTTTCACCCGCGCCCGGCGCCCGCCCGTCGAAGGCGGCGGCTGTGCCCAGGCGCCATTCCCGGTGAACGTGCAGCAAGCCGCGTACCAGACGCGAGCAGAAGTGCAAGTACCTGTTTTCTTGGACACAGCGGGATGCGGGGCTGGAAATCCCCGGGCGGGGTTCTACATTTTTTGTACGCATCACCGGCGCGAAATGTACGGTTTCGGGACCGCCCCACAGGAGCCCATCCCATGGCCCAACCCCTCTCCAGCGACGATCGCCGCTTCTTCTCCGTGCTCGCACGCATCATCTTCACCAACCCCTTCGGCGAGGAACGCGCCGAGGTCGAGGCCCTGGCCAGCGCTGGCGAAGTCCCCACGCACCGGGACGCAGGGGGCGTGGGCGAGCACCACTTCGGCAAGATCGTGCCGGCGCTGGACGCGCGCATCGAAAAGCTCGAGGGTCGCGGTCTCGGGCGCCTCGACAAGTTCTCGGGCACGGACCGGACGCTGCTCGAGCACGCATACCTGTTCCAGATCTTTCACCTGTTCGTGGACGATCTCGACCGCCTCATCCGCACGCAGCTCGAGCGCGGGAACGAGCCGGCGCCGGCGCCCTTCGCCAAGGATCTCATCGCGCGCCTGGGTCGCCGCGGCTTCGCCGAAGCCGATGCCCTTCGCTACGCCGGGCTCTTCTACCAGCTCCGCCGCGCGTACTACTTCATCGCGCGCTCGCTGGTGGGCGACAGCCCCTGCATGCGCGAGCTCCGCCTGTCGCTGTGGAGCAACGTCTTCACCCAGGACGTGCGCACCTACGATCGGCATCTGTGGAACCGGATGGAGGATTTCTCCACTCTGCTTCTCGGGGAGACGGGAACCGGCAAGGGCTCGGCGGCTGCCGCCATCGGGCGCTCCGGGTACATCCCCTTCGACCCCAAGACCGGGCGCTTCACGCACAGCTTCACGCAGAGCTTCATCGCCATCAATCTCTCCCAGTTTCCGGAGACGCTCATCGAGTCGGAGCTCTTCGGCCATCGCAAGGGGGCGTTCACCGGGGCCATCGAGAACCACCAGGGGGTGCTCGAACGCTGCCAGCCCCACGGCGCCCTCTTCGTCGACGAGATCGGCGACGTGTCCACCCACGTGCAGATCAAGCTCCTGCAGGTTCTGCAGGAACGCACGTTCACGCCCATCGGCAGCCACACCGAGAAACGCTTCTCCGGGCGGGTCATCGCGGCGACCAATCGTCCCATCCTGGCGCTGCGCCGGCAGGGCAACTTCAGGGACGATTTCTTCTACCGGCTGTGCTCGGACGTGATCACCGTGCCGCCCCTGCGGCGGCGCATCGCGGAATCGCCGGCCGAGCTCGAGCAGCTCGTGCGCCTGCTCGTTCAGCGCATGACGGGAGAGCCGAGCGCGGATCTCGTGACTTTGGTCCTGGAGGTGCTCGAGCGCGACGTGCCGCGGGATTATTCGTGGCCCGGCAACGTGCGCGAGCTCGAACAGGCGGTGCGGCGCATCCTGCTCACGCGTCGCTACGAGGTCGACCTCCAGGCGGTCACCGGCGACGACGCGGCGTTCGCCGAGCGGCTTCGCTCGGGGCGCCTCAGCGCGCGCGATCTGCTGGGCCGATATTGCCGCCTGCTCTACGAGCGCCACGGGAGCTACGAGGAGGTTGCTCGGCGCACCGAGCTCGACCGGCGGACGGTCAAGAAGTACCTGCAAGGACACGCGTAAGGGCCGATTCCCGCTCACCCTTCATTTTTTGCACATCCATATACATTCCATGATCGCTCCGTCGCAGCTCCTTTTCGGCACCGAGCTCGCCCGCAACTCGCCAACCTATTGATATACAAACAGAAATACCTCTGAGACGCGATCTGGCCTGTCGCTTGCTCATGCCTCCTACATGGTTGAACACGGCCCTTGCGGGCCGGGAGGCATCGATGAACTACTTCAAGCGCTGGACCGCGGGGATCTTCTCCCGCATCGACGGCTTCATCGCCCAGGTGGAGAACCATGACGCGCTCGCAGCCCAGGCGCTGCGCGAGCTCGCCCAGTCCACCGCCCGCGCCCACGTGCAGCTCAAGCGCGTCCGCGCGGACGGCGAAGCGCTGCGCCGGCAGCTCGCCGAGCAGCGCGAGCACGGGCAGGTCTGGAAGGAGCGCGCGAAGCGCAGCACCGAGGACGAGGGACGCGCCATCGAGTGCCTGCGCCGGAGCAAGCGCGCAGCACGCAGCGCGGACGAGCTCGAGCGCCGCCTCGCGGAGCACGAGCGCATGGAGCAACAGCTCGGCGACGACATCCGCAAGCTGGAAGAGCGGATCCGTCGGCTGCGGGAGCAGCGCAACCTCATGCGCACCCGGCAATCGCGCGCCGAGGCCATGAGCGCACTCCAGGACGGTACGGTGCAGCTCAACGACGACATCCACGAGATGTTCGAGCGCTGGGAAATACGCGTCACCGAGGCCGAGTACACGGGCGGCGTGAGCGCCGCGGACGAGGATCGTTTCGAGCGCGAGTACGTCAGCGAGGAAGAAGAGACGGCCCTCAAGGAAGAGCTGCGAGCGCTGAGGAGGGATGACGATGTCTGACTCGATGGCGGTGAAACGATTCGAAGAGGTGCCCGGGCGTCTCGAAGACGACCCGGGTATGGGCCACGGTGCGTCGACGCCGGCGGACGAGGCCACCGATCCGGCGGGTCGACTGTCTTCGGTTTCCAAGGTGCTGCGCATGCTGGGTGCGTGCCTGGTGATCGCCGCCACCTCCACCTTCATGGTGCAGCAGTGGTCGGAAGGCAGCGACGTGACGCGCTATCTGACGCTGCTCGCGCTGACCGCAGTGCTCTGCGCGGCCGGATTCCTGTGCGGACTGGGGGTGCGCGAAGCACGGGGGGCGCGAACGCTGCTTGGGCTGGTGCTGGCGGCCATTCCGGTGCATTTCGCGGTATTGGGTGCAATGCTCCAGTCCCAGTTCCCCTGGGACGCAGTGAGCGCTGCAAGCGCGCCCTGGAAAGCGAGCACGCCCGCCACGGCGGTGGCGCTCAATGCCGTCGGCGTGGTGGTCCTGCTTCCGCTGGCCTGGGTGGCGATGCGCGCCCTGGTGCGTCCCCACGCGGGACGGCTCACACTCGCCTTCCTCGCGACCAACATGCTGCTGTGCATACCGGTGCGTGCGCCGGACACGGTCGGCTGGATGGCGGCCGGCGCGCTAGCGCTCTGGACCTGGCTGGACGGGCGCGCGGCATCCCTGGGGTACGCCATGCGCACGCTGGAGGGTCGTTTCGTCCGCGCGACGATGGCTTTGCCCATCGTCATCGCGGCCCTGCGTACCGTCGTCTGGTACGAGCCCACCCTGCTCTTCGTCGGGCTCATGCTCTCAAGCGGCGGGCTCGCTCTGTTCGGTCTGCTGTCGCGACGCGGCCAAGACGAGACCTGGGCCAGTGCCCTGCAGGGCGCGTGCGCCGTGGTGGCGATGATCGGATGGTTCTGTCTTGCCGCAGTCCTCGCAGACGCCCAGCCCATGCCCGCCGAGCTCGAGCTCCTCGTCGTGGCGCTACCGGGGGCCGGGCTGCTCCTGTTTCTCTCGAGCGTATGCGTGGGCCCCGCGGCGCCCTACCGCTTGACGGCGGTGTTCCTGTCCACCGCCGCCGCCCTCCTCAATCTCTGGATCTACTGGGACGCGCAACGCTTCTCGGTTTCGGGAGTCGCGTGTCTGTTGGTCGGCACCGCCACGCTCGTGCACGCGGTTTACGCCGAGCGCAAAGGGGCGTTGCTCGGCGGTGCACTCGCCATCATCGCCGGCTTCGCCCAGGTAATGACCGCGGCCATCGAGATCGAGCATCTACGCCACTGGGCCACCCTGGCGGCCATGGGCGTGGGGCTCATCTTCGTCGCCGCGCTCTGCGAGCGTCACGCACGCCGCCTGATGGCCTACGCCGGAATGCTGCGCGAACGTATCGACGACTGGGAATATTGACAGCAACACCGCGGTCGCCAGTTGGGAGCCGGTCCGTAGGGTGGGCTGAGCACGGCGAAGCCCGCCCTACGGCGCTCCGCACCCCTCACGGGCTTAAACGGTTCTTTTCGGGGTTAAAAACATCACTCTAAGCCCCCAGGGCACCCTTTTCTACGGGGCAATCTCGAACCGGTTCAATGAGTTGCGTTGGCCCGACCCCGAATCAGCTGCCGCGGGCGTCGGGGATGCGCAGGATCTGACCCTCGACGATGTGCTCGCCGTGGATGCCGTTGACTGCGCGCAGGGTGTCGAGCGAGATGCGGTAGCGCTGCGCGATACCCGAGAGAGTCTCACCACGGGTGATCACGTGCTCGCGGGTGGCGAGCAGAGTGCCCGGCGGCGCGTTGCGGTCGAAGTAACGGTGGATGCCTTTCACGATGGCGCGCGCGAGCGCCTTACGGTGACGCCCGGTGCGGAGCTTGCGCTCCTCGTGGGGGTTGGTGATGAATCCGGTCTCCACCAGGACGGAGGGGATGTCGGGGGACTTGAGCACAACGAAGCCCGCGCGCTCCACGCGCCGACTGCGCAGACGCCCGAGACCCCTCAGCTCCTCGAGCACCTTGTCGGCGACGTCGACGCTCGCGCTCAAGGTCGCGGTCTGCGACAGATCGAGCAGCACCGAAGCCAGGAGCTCGTCCTTGTCGTCGAGGCTCACCCCGCCCACCAGATCCGCACGGTTCTCCTGCTCGGCCAACCAACGTGCCGCCTCGCTGCTCGCGCCGTTACGGGAGACCACGTACACGGAGGAGCCGCGGGCGCGGCGATCGCGGAAGGCGTCGGCATGAATGGATACGAACAGGTCCGCACGGTGCTGGCGCGCGATGTCGGTGCGCTCGCGCAACCCGATGTAGTAATCACCGCGCCGGATCATGACCGGCCGCATCCCGCGCTCGCGGTTGATGAGCGCCTCCACCTCCTGGGCCACGGCGAGCGTCACGTTTTTCTCGAAAGTGCCCTGATGCCCGATGGCGCCCGGGTCCTCACCGCCGTGCCCGGCGTCGATGGCAATGACCACGTCGCGCAGCTTGGCCGGTCGGCTGCGCGCGCTCTTCACCGCCGAACGCGCGCCGCCGTTCTTCTCGCGCAGATCAATGACCAGCCGGTGGCCGTACTTGCTGTTGGGCTTGAGGAGGAAGCTCTTGGGCTGCGCCGCGCGCTTGAGGTCGAAGACGACGCGCATGTCGCCGTGGTTGCGGGGGGCGCTGCGAATGCGGGCGAGAAACTTGTCCTGGCCCTCGGGAGACGGCACCGTGGTTTCGAAGCGTGCGTTGCGCAGGTCGACCACCACCCGATCCGGGTCGCTGAGCTGGAAGAGGGTGTGATCCACCGGGCCGGTGATGTCGAAGACCACGCGGGTGTGATCGGGGGCCGGCCACATGCGTACGCTCTCCACCTGCACCTGAGCCAGGGCGCAGGTGCACGCCGTCATCGACAGCACGAAGGCGCAGGCGCTCCGCAAGGGTGTAACCCCCGATCGCTCGTTATGCCCTTAATTCTTTAGCTATTCCGGGTCATTTTTCAAGTAATTTCTCAACTCCGGCCCCCGATGGCGCCTGGTGGGGTCTGCTCATGAAGACTCGGGCAGTCCCCGCGTGAAACGGGCGCCGCACGGCGTGCGGGCCTCGAAGCGAACGTCGCGGCCCGACTCGCGCAGCGCGATGTGCACCGCGAGGTCGGGGGCGGGCAACACCCCGGCCCCGCGCTCGGGCCATTCGATGAGACAGATGGCATCTTCCTCGAAGTAATCGCGCACCCCGATGTACTCGAGCTCCTCGGGGTCGGCGAGGCGGTAGAGATCGAAGTGGTAGATGCGCCGGTCGTCGCCTACATACGGCTCCACGAGGGTGTACGTCGGACTCTTGACCCGAACCTTGAAGCCCGCGCCCTGCACGAAGCCGCGCACCACGGTGGTCTTGCCGGCACCGAGGGGACCCTGAAGGTAGATGAGCCCGCGGGTCTCCCCGGTGCCCGCGAGCCGGGCACCCACCTCCTCCATCGTCTGCGCATCGGGAACGTACATGAGCCCTGGCAAAAAAGGTTCTTCGCGGATTTCCGGGAAACCGCGCCCACGAGCCCCGTCCCGGATGGGTCCCGGGGTAGGTGCCGCGCAGTCGCAAGCCCCGCAGGGCGGGGCCGTTAGCCGGGGCCCGAGCGCCGATCCGACGCGCCTCCAACCGAAGCCCGTGCGAGCGTCGAGCGGGCAGGCCGCGGCCCCGCATGCATTCAAGATCGCCGGATCGTTTCGGGGCTTGCGACGCAGAGGCGCGACCGCGCCGGACAGCGCCACCCTACGTGCGTCTGGAAGGGGCCTGCGGCCTCGGGTTGACCAGACGCCGCAGGTGCGGCAGCAGATCTCCCGCCAGCATGCCGCGCTCGCCGTCCTCCGCGGCGGCCAGATCCGCCGCGCGCGCATGCAGGCAGGTGCCCGCGCGCGCGGCATCGGCGAGGGCATGACCTTGCGCGACGAGCCCGGCGATGATCCCGGTCAGCACATCTCCCATGCCCCCGCTGGCCATGCCGGGGTTGCCGCCGTCGCAGACCCCCGGGAGCTGCCCGGACTCGAGGACCAGCGTCCCGGCGCCTTTGAGCACGACAACGGCGTCGTAACGCTCGCCGAGCCCGCGCACCGCCGCGAAGCGATCCGCCTGAACCTCGGAGGTGCGGGTGCCGAGCAGTCGCGCGGCCTCACCGGGGTGGGGCGTGAGCACCCAGCCCGCCGCCGGCCGACCCGGCGGTGAGCCCATGCGTGCCATCAGGTTCAGGCCATCGGCGTCAACCACCAGCGGGCGCTCGGCTCCCAACGCCGCCTCGAGCATGGCCTGCGACCACTCGGAGAGCCCCAGCCCCGGCCCGAGGGCAACGACCGTGGCGCGCTCCAGCAGCGGCGCCAGGTCCTCGGCGCTCTCCACCCCCCGGCACATGAGCTCGGGGCGGGTCATGGCGATGGCAGCCGCGTGAGCCGGGCGAGTGGCCACACTCACCAATCCGGCACCGGTGCGCGCGGCGGCCTCCCCCGCCATGCGCGCGGCACCGGCGAAACCGAGCTCCCCGCCGACGACCAGCACATGCCCGAAGTGACCCTTGTGCGCGGCGCGCGGACGGGGGCGGAAGCGTTCCTGGAACTGCGCGTACTCGAGACGCTGCGCGTCGCGCTCGACCTCGGCGTAGGTTTCGGCCGGCACGCGCAGGCCGTCGAAGAGCACATTTCCAGAGCACCCCCGGCCCTCGCCCGTGAACATCCCCTGCTTGAGGCCGATGAAGCTCACGGTCACATCGGCGCGCACGGCCACTCCGAGGACGCAGCCGGTGTCGGCGTGCAGTCCCGAGGGGATATCGATAGCCAGCACACCGGCACCCGAGGCGTTGATGGCATCCACCGCCTCGGCGAAGGCGCCGCCCACGTCTCGCGCGATCCCGGTGCCGAAGAGCGCGTCCACGACGACGTCCGTCGCGGGCACCGCCTTGCGCTCGAAAGGCACCGGTCGGACGCCGGCGGCGATCAGGCGCTGGTACGCTTCAGCGGCGGCGCCCGTGATGCGCTCGGGATCCCCGAGCTGCCAGACCTGTACCTTGAGTCCGGCCTCATGCGCGCGGCGGGCCACCACGTGGCCGTCCCCGCCGTTGTTGCCGAGCCCGCAGAAGACGCCGATGCGCCGCGCCCCCGGCCAGCGCTCGCGCATGGCGCGATACGCCGCGCGCCCCGCTCGCTCCATGAGCTCGATGCCGGGAATGCCGAACCGCTCGATGGCGACACGATCGAGCGCCTGGACGTGTTCCGCCCGGTACAGGTCCACGGGCAATGCGGAGGGGGCGTTCACACTCATTTCAGGTTGAACAACCTATCGCGGTAGTAGCGAAGCTCGTCGATGGAGTCCTGGATGTCCTCAAGCGCACGATGCGTGTTGCGCTTGCTCAACCCCTTTGCGACCTCCGGAGCCCAGCGGTGGCACAGCTCCTTGATGGAGCTCACGTCCAGGTTGCGGTAGTGGAAATACCGCTCGAGCTCCGGCATGTAGCGGTAGAGGAAACGCCGGTCCAGGCAGATGCTGTTGCCGCACATGGGCGACTTGCCGGGCTCGACGTACCGCCGCACGAAGTCGAGGGTGAGACCCTCCGCATCGGCCTCCGAGTACCCGCTCTCGCGCACGCGCTCGAGCAACCCTGAGGCCGCGTGCTGCTCGCTGTTCCACTCGTCCATGGCCGCGAGCACGCTCTCCGGCTGATGGATGGCGAGAACCGGGCCCTTGCCGACCACGTTCAACGCCGAGTCGGTCACAAGGGTGGCGATCTCGAGGATGCGGCAGTGGTCAGGATCGAGGCCGGTCATCTCCAGGTCGATCCAGATGAGATTGCCGGAATCCCTTACCATGACCTCTCCCGTGCTACCGTCGTGCAGATCGCCATTCTATATCAGACGACCCCGGCCGCGCCGCGGGCTCCAGCCGGTGAGCGGCTGTTGACTGTGGGGACCCGATGCATGACAAATGGGGGAGAGCATGGGGCGAAGAGTGCTGAACAGCATCGCCCCGTTCGCCGGCGGCGGGAAACGGAACGCCGAAGACTTCACGCAAGGAGGTGCATCGATGTCGGAACTCACGCAAAAGCACTGCGTGCCCTGCGAGGGCGGAACACCGGCCTTGGAAGCCGATCAGGCGCGGGAGCTGCTAGCGCACCTCGACGACTGGACGCTCAACGAGAACGCTACCGAGATCAGCCGCACGTTCAAGCTCAAGAATTTTCACGAGACCATGGAGTTCGTGAACGCGCTGGCATGGATCGCGCATCGCGAGGATCATCACCCGAACCTCGAGGTGGGCTACAACCGGTGTCGCGTGCGCTACAGCACCCACGCCATCGGTGGTCTCTCGGAGAATGATTTCATCTGCGCAGCCAAGGTCGACGCGCTATTGAAGTAAAGACGGAACCACAGAGGACACAGAGGACACAGAGGATCGCACGGAGGAACACAGAGAAAAGAAACAAGAAAAATTCAAAAGAGGATCGGCAAATCCGCAGGAGGCCTCGCTGTGCTCAGCCCATCCGGCATCTTTTGACTCTGTGTGCTCTGTGTGATCCTCTGTGCCCTCTGTGGTGAATCTTCGGCGGCCGGTCAGCGGACTTCGTGGCGGCCGGTGAAGGCGTGCGCGAGGGTCGTGCTGTCCACGTACTCGAGGGCCCCGCCCAGAGGAATGCCCTGGGCGATGCGAGTAACCCGAATGCCGCGCTCGCGCACCATCTCGTTCACGTAGTGCGCGGTGGCCTCACCCTCCACCGTGGAGTCGGTGGCAAGGATGATCTCCGCGACGTCTCCGCTTTCGAGCCGTCGTGCGAGCTGATCGAGCCCCAGCTCCTCCGGGCCGATGCCGTCCAGGGGGGAGAGCCGTCCCATCAGCACGAAGTACAGTCCGCGGAAGTCGGTGCCGTGCTCGATGGCGGCGACGTCCGCCGGGGTCTCGACCACACACAGCAGGCGTTGGTCGCGTTTGTTGTTGGCGCAGATTGCGCAGACCCCGGCCTCGCTGAAGGTGCGACACACGCGGCAGTGGCCGACCTTTTCCATGGCCCCTTCGAGCGCCGCTGCGAGGCGCCGCCCCCCCTCGCGGTCCCGCTCGAGCAGGTGAAAGGCCATGCGCTGCGCGGACTTCGGGCCCACTCCCGGCAGACAGCGCAATGCCGTCACCAGCTCATCGATGAGCTCGCTGCCGGTCATCCTCCGCCCGATAACCTGAGCTGTGTCGAGGACATGGGAGCTCGTGATGCGCGGGGATGGCAGCCGAGGACGCCCGCCGACGCCCCCTCTCGGGTCCGCGGCGCGCGCATCCTAAGGCTGGCCGGGAAACTTGAAGCCCGGCGGCAGGCTCATGCCGGCGGTCAATCCTTCCATGCGCTGGCGGGTCATGCTCTCGACCTTGTGCACGGCATCGTTGACCGCCGCTGCAATCAGATCCTCCAGCATCTCTTTGTCGTCCTCCATCAGCGCCGGATCGATGGACACGCGGCGCACGTCGTGGCGACCATTCATCACCACGCTCACCATGCCACCCCCAGCTTCGCCGGTGACCTCCGCCTGGGCGATCTCTTCCTGCGCCTTCTGCAGGTTCTCCTGCATCTGCTGCGCCTGCTTCATCAAGTTACCGAGCGCACCCTTCATCGATCAGCTTCCTCCGTCGTCTCTCAACCATCGCCAGGGCGGACCGAGCCCTCGTCGATGCTCGCCCCGAAGCGCTCCACGATGGCGCGCACGTTGGGGTCGGTCTCGATCGCCTCCAGCGCCGCCCGCCGGCGCTCGTCCGCGTCCCGCCGCTGAATCCCCGCCGGGGTCTCGTCCTCGGGCGTGGCGATGTCGAAGCGCAAGAGGATGGGCGTGCCGTAGTACTCGCTCAACGCCGCCTGGAGCTTGTCCTTCACGTTCCGGGCCGTAAGCTGTGCGTGAGCCGGCGCGAGCTGCAGCGAGAGCACCTCCCCCCGCTGCTCGCGCAGCGACGAGTTGACCGCGAGCTCTCGTGCGAGGCCCGTGAGCCCCATCGCGTCCACCACCTGCACCCACGTGTCGCGGCGCAGGGGCAGCGGCGTCGAGGAAGGAGCCGGTGCAGCCTCGGCGCCCGCCGGTCGTCGCGCGGCGCCGGGAACCGTCTTCGACGACGGCGCGGCGCCGGAGGTGGAACCCTCGAGGCCCCCCGGGTGAAAGGCGAGCATGCGCAGCAGGATCATCTCGAAGCCGCCCCGCGGATCCGGGGCGAAGGGCAGGTCGCGGCGCCCCATGACGCCGATCTGGTAGTAGAGCTGCACGTCCTCGGGGCTCATGCGCTGCGCCAGCGCCAGCACTGCATCCCTGCGCGGTACGTCTTCGTCCAGCGCCTCGGGCGCAATCTGGGCGAGGGCGATGCGTTGCAGCTCTGAGAGCAGCTCCCCCAACACCTCCTCGAAGTCCACCGCCTCGGCCGCCATCGTGTCCACGCGCTCCATGAGACCCGCTCCATCGCCGGCGGCCAGCGTCTCGAGCATGCCGTGCACGTGCTCCACGCCGAGCGTGCCGAGCATGGCGCGCGCGGCCGCCGCCTCGAGCTGGCCGTTGCCGTAGGCGATGGCCTGATCGAGCAGGCTCAACGCGTCGCGCATGCTGCCGTCCGCCGCCTCGGCGATGAGACGCACCGCGTGCGCCTCGGGGGCCGGCACGCCCTCGCTCTCCAGGATTTGCGTCAGGTGCCCGACGATGGCCTTGACGGGTAGGCGCTTGAGATTGAACTGAAGGCAGCGCGACAGGACCGTGACGGGAAGCTTCTGCGGGTCGGTGGTGGCGAGCAGGAATTTGACGTGGGGCGGCGGCTCCTCGAGCGTTTTGAGCAACGCGTTGAAGCTCTTCTCCGAGAACATGTGCACCTCGTCGATGAGGTACACCTTGTAGCGCCCGCGGGTGGGCGCGAACTGCACGTTGTCCATGAGCTCGCGCGTCTCCTCCACCTTGGCCCGGGAGGCGGCGTCCACCTCGATGAGGTCCACGAAGCGGCCCTCGTCCAGCTCGCGGCAGGATGCGCACTCGCCGCAGGGGCGCGATCCCACCCCGCGCTCGCAGTTGAGGCACTTGGCCAGAATCCTGGCGAGCGTGGTTTTACCGACGCCGCGAGTGCCGGTGAAGAGGAAAGCGTGATGCAGGCGCTCGCCGTCGAGGGCATTGCGCAGCGCACGCACGATGTGCGACTGCCCGATCACCTGCTCGAACTCTCGCGGGCGCCACTTGCGCGCGAGCACCTGGTAGCTCATCCCGACCTCATCCTCGCCATCGCCCGGGCCATTATACGCCGGATGTTGGACACCTTCAGGCGAGACCGGCTTTGGAGATCCGTGGCGCGTCGGCAGCGGGATATGCGGGATGCCCCTCCAGCGCGCGGCGATCGCGTCGCGGCCGATACCGCGCACCCGAACGCATATTGGTTCCGGTGGGAGCGGCGGCCCGTACCAGCCATACCCCGGCACCCGCTACCGCTGCTACCGCTGCTCCCTTCCGGGCCTGACGGGGTTTACAGCGTCA
>JABAHQ010001260.1_pt3 | contig 97133 bp, 89 predicted proteins | sample 7062091 | NCBI WGS metagenome assembly JABAHQ01 (sample SAMN14534359, study PRJNA622989) | marine sediment metagenome | biome: marine biome [ENVO:00000428]; feature: marine pelagic biome [ENVO:01000023]; material: deep marine sediment [ENVO:00002113] | place: India: Gulf of Kutch | collected...
ATCATATACGTCCGTCGTTTGACTTTTTCTCCCGAGGAGCGTGCCGTGTTCGATTCATCTCGACCCGCCCCTCATGGAAGGATTTAAAATATGAGTCTATATATACAAGGGAACTTCTTATAAAAAACAACCCTTTACCATCTCGTTTACGTACACCGATCAAGACGCTCTTAAGGGGGCACCAATGAGCGACGTGCACAAACTGCGTTCCACGGAGTTTTTTGAGTAAAGGCAGACCGTGACCACTGTTGCAGTACAAGTCTCAGCCAATTTTAGGAGGAGGAAGTGTAGCGTTCACGCTGTTCTTTATGAGGTATTATTCATAAAGGGCCGTGGATATATGAGAAAAACCTCCATTCTGTGATAAGTAGATTACGAAAGGTACAGAGGATACAATAAAAAGAAAAAATAAGAGAAAGCTATCCTTTTTTCCATTTCAGGAAGTACAGCGCAACAACGATGGCCACAATCGCCACAAAAGCCCCCACAATGGCGAACTCCTCGAGCAAACCAGGACCACCGATGGGGCTCGTGTTTACCGTGAAACTGACAGACGCCATAGACGTCTTCCCACTTGTATCTACTGCTCGTACCTCGACCGTGTGCCCGCCATCGCTCACATCCGTGAACTCGTAGCTCGTCCCATCAACGGTTTCCCATGAGTTACTGTCAAGTCTGACCTCGTAATAGTCTATCCCGCTTCCTTCGTCGCTCCCAGTCCATTCCACAGTTACAGTGTCCTTCTCAATCGTAGCATCATCTTCTGGACTGATAATGGAGATCGTTGGATCCTCCGTATCAACAACGAAAGACACACTGATAACATCCTCGTTTCTAGCCCAGTCGTAGACTTTAATGCGTACCGTATGGTCTCCCTCGGTAAGGTCGCTGAACATATGGCTTGTGGCGGTGATGTTCATCCATGTGTTCCCATCGAGCTGGTAGCTATAGGTCTGTATCCCACTGCTTGGAGTGGGGTCAGAGCCAGACCAAGTGACCGTAACCGAGCTTGCATTCAGGATGGCATCGTCTTGTGGGCTATCGATGCTTACGGAAGGCATAACAGTGTCAATTGTGAAGCTAATAGAGTAACTTGCTTTATTGCCTCCACCATCAACCGCTGTAATGTTTACAGAATGAATTCCCTCTTCTAAGCCAGTAAGATCGTAGCTTATGACTTCTCCGATATTTTCCCATGATCCACCATCGATCCGGATCTCATAATAGGAAACGTCGGTATTATCGCTTCCACTCCATACTACGCTTATCTCAGAAGAGCTTATGTTAGCGTTACCGTTTGGATGGGTGATACTTACGGAGGGGGAGGTAGTATCTTCTATATTGAAGAAGGTCATAGAAGGGAGATGATCATTTATCCCCAGTGTCTCGTTTATAAGGTAGGGTGTATCGCCGATCTCATCGTTATTAGCATCTTTTCCAAGGTAAGTGTCCCAGTAATTGCCCACCTTGGAATTGTTAAAGGCATTTCCACATTCGTCTTTTACGTTCAGCCCATTGCCTACAAAGTCATTTCTGTAGATGTGATTACTTTTGCTTGAATCGATAAGAACGAGTCCATAGTCGTGATTGTCCAAGATGATGTTATTTTTGATGGTATTCTCACTCGAACGTTTGAGGTACAAGCCATCATAGTCACTATGTTGGATGCTATTTTCTTTAAGTTGATTATACGTCGAACTAGAGAGAGAAATGCCGTTATATCCACTATTACTAATGATGTTTTCCGTTATAATGTTTCTATCCGATTCATAAAGTTCAATCCCATCAAGTTCATTACCCGTGATGATATTCTCGGTAAGAATGTTGTCCTCGTAGTCCTCTCCCCAAATAGTAATGCCATCCCAGTTATTGCTAGTAAGGAGATTACAGGAAAGGTTATTGTAGGAACTGTATACCGTTATGCCATCGCCTTTGTTGTAAGATATATTGTTGTGTACTATGGTTTGATTGGGATCGAAGACTTCAACACCATCTAGGTCATTATTTGTGATGTTGTTCTTTGTAATGTTGGTGTAATAGCCGTTTGAGTAGATCCCTGTTCCACCGTTTCCTGTTATAGTATTATGGGTAATAAGGGTATAATTGTTTCCATAGCTCATATAAATGCCGTCGCCATCATGATTATGTATAAAATTGTCCATAACTGTGGCGTTTCGAACATCCCAAGTAACATAAATGCCATACTCGCCGTTGATAATAGAGAAATTCTTGATCTCTATGTTGTTAGCCATAATTTTGATACAATAATCTTCTTCGGTGCCCTCTATTATAGTATCCGCAGGTGTACCCACAGCTTTGAGCGTGACGTTAAAGTCGGTCACATTCAGTGGGAATCTTTCGATTGTACTGTCATAAGTACCAGGTTTAACCTTCACAATTCGATGGGTGAGATTATAACTGGTAAGAACGAACGAAATATTGCCTGCTGCCTGTTGTTCACTTACACCCTTACCGTTTTCTCCAGCTTCCACCCAGAGAGTATCCGTTATCGTAAAACTCATTACCCCTGAAGCTGTTTGATGCCCCGATCTATCGTACACCCATATCCGCTATTCGTGATACCCTATTGCCAACTCACTAGTAGTTACCTCATAGACACTGGAATCTTCATTATAGGTTAACCAAGCATGTGAAGTATCAAGTGAGAGTTCAATAGCATCCACGCCACTTGTATAGTCAGATGCGGTTACCTGAAAGGTAACGGATCTATTGGCAAGAGACGTACCATCTCCTGGAGATAGCCTCTCAATGGTAGGAGCAGTTACATCATCGTTGCCGCCAATCGCGTACACCGAGCCCCAGGAATTAAAGCAAATAAGATCCTCGTATCCATCGCCATCGATATCACTAACCGAGTCAAGAAGTCCATCCTCTTCAATTCGCCATAACTTGGAACTTTGGGTACCTTGAAGAGAGACTAAATGTGTCCTCCATGTTCCAGGGTACCCCCATGTATCGAACGCGACCTCGGGTAAGCCGTCTCCTGTAATGTCGCTGAGTATGATGGACTCACGGATGAAGATTGCGCTAATTCCCGTAGTATATTGTACATTTCCCCAATAACCACCATACACATATGCCTCTGCGTTCCTTACGGCAAGGATCTCAGGCCATCCATCATCATTCAAATCTGTAATTGTAGTTACAGCGTCGTCTGCACGGTCTATCTCCTTCTTCCAGTACCATCCAAAAGAATCCATTGTACCATCTGTGTTACTGTCGCTAATCACCCACTGAGTGAGGATAGTCTTAGAACTATTTTCTTTTGAGAGAAGAAAGTTCATTTCGTAGGGATACTCATAAGAATAAAGTTGCAAGGTATCCGTTTCGCTTGATTTAATGTTAAGATCATCAAGGTGGAGATCAGCCGCTGTTTGTCTATCACCTGTTGCGTTAACAACTTCAATACCAATGAAATCATCAACGCATGGGTAGACGCCCACGGTGAAATTTTCCACCACGAACAGGTCCGTGTAATGAGCATAATGCACTGGCGGAAAGTCATCGTACATGTTAGAATGATTCCACGCAAGGGAACTAGTTGATACGTTATAGCAAAGAATATTCTTCTCGTTACTTACAAGAATGACTCTTTCTTTAAAAGTTTGCAGGAACTCCACACCATGTAGCCCAGAGATCGAATAAAGAAAATTCAACTCGGTATCATAGATTTCGAGTCCTGTGTCTCTCGTGAGATCACAATTCGATTTTCAGTGAATACAGTCGATTTCGGTTCATATCCGAGCGATTCCACTTCTTCAAGGATCGTACCGTTCATTCCATTAAGAATGGTAAGGTTGCCATTACCTGCTTCTTTGGAGGCAAACACAAAGTCATTGTAACCATCATTATTAAGATCGGGCAGTTTCGTCAGATCTCTTCTTTTGTAGCCGACTTTCTGTCCCCATATGTGATAGGAATCTTTTCCAGTGGTAAGATTCTTCACTGCTTCTTCGGCATTTACGAGGCCAAACCCATAATAATCGTCTCTTCCAGCTGTAATTTTCGTAATTTTCCTTATCCATGAGGAACACATCAACAGGGTAACCGTGACTTTCAATATCAATAACGAGGTTGTCGCCTTTCTCATCCTCGAATTGAAAGTAATAGTGTTCTCCTTGGCCCAAGGTAACTTGTTTATCTAGTAGTGTATCGGCTCCAACGTGTATGCAGAGTGGGGAAAAGAAGAGCATAAGGAGAAAGAAAGAAGAAAAGATTAATTTTTTATGCATCTATATTCCCCTTTGCCTATAATTTGCTCTTTTTTAAGCATTCATTCTGGAAATAAATCTTTCTTTCACTATGAAGGCCTAATTCGTTCTCCTTTTTCTTTTTTACACATTTTTTAAGATGCGAGGTCTTAGAGACAGAGACGGTCTTACTTCGAGGGCTTACGAATAACGGGGCGCACATTCCCTCTCCAGGGAAGGTCGTCCATGCTGGTAAAGGAATAACTACATTTGGGAGTCTAAAAAGGAATTTCAGTACATGGGGTCAAAAGATCGCCACTTTATTTTCTGAGAATGGTCTCCCCGCAGAGTACGTTGAAGATCTCGCCCCTCTACTATGGGAAAAAGTGGCCATAAACGCGGTCATTAATCCCCTTACCGCCCTCCTTACTGTACGAAACAGAGCACTTTGTGAAAATTCAGCCCTTAAAAAGCTAGCTAGCCTCTTTTTAGATGAAGTTAGAGCTGTTGCTCGAAGAGAAGGAACCTCATTGGAGGCGATAGAGGATACTGTGTTTCAGGTGTCAGCAAACACTGGAGATAACAGGTCCTCCATGTTACAAGACATCCTTCAACAAAAACGAACTGAGATAGACTTTATTAACGGAGCCATTATAGAGCGGGCCAAGAAACATGAAATGACAGTACCCTTTAATCTCTGCCTTTTCCTCCTTGTAAAAAGTAAAGAGAAATCTTATCTCTAAAGCAAGAAGAACTTGTCTGTACCACAGATCTTCTTCTAAGAGATTTTCACAGTATAATGACGGTGTACTACATGCATCAAGCAGAAAGAGAGCTCCCCTCTACTTCTTTGTAAAGGTCTATTAGCATGGTAAAGGCCTTTGAAATATTTTCATTCTCTCTCGCGGAAGTTTCCACGTAGGGGATGTCAAAATTAGCGTGTAAAAGATCCTTAAGTTTTTGAGCGTATTGCTTTGCTGTCTCTTTTGGTACGCACGTATCGGCACGTCCTCGCCAGTCTCGTTTATTTCCAACTAAGATAACAGGAATAGGGTCTTTGAATTCCTTCTTTAGCCTATTCGCCCATAGCCACAAGGATTCAAGTGTATCTGGTCTTGGAATGTCGTAGATAAACATCCCTGCCTTTGCCCCTTTAAAGAAGTCACTTGTAATATTATTGAAGGTCCAGTCCCCTGCTAAATCCCAGATTACCCATTTAACAGGGATTTCTTGGTCTCTAAAACTAATAGGAAACCTCTTTATTTTGAAATCCACTCCAATTGTTCTATTATAGAATTGTGTGAACCCTTCACCAACAAGTCTTTTTGCAATAGAAGTTTTCCCTACGCCATAATCTCCCATGACGATGATTTTCCCAATGGACGTCATTTTTCCCTCACTTTAAAAGATCAAAATTGTTTTAAAAGAATCTAGGTGGAAGTGGCTACCCTTTTGATAAACTTTTTTGTTTTACCTTTTCCGCCCCCATACAAGGAAAGACATTTGTGAACTGTCCATTTCTTAAAAGGTGCCACTTTTCCAGAGAGGTTTTACCGTTTCACTTTAACTTGAGATGTAACTCTAATTCTCTTTCTTTATGGTACTATGTCAAAGAGAGCACACTAGCGTACTCTCCGTTGACTAAGAACAACTGAAAAAGTGAAAGTTTATCACTATTATTTTATTGGATCTTAAAAACTTATAATAAAAGTTAGAATTCTCATAGGGCAGAGTCGTATCCCTAGATTCGGCTGTAGGTGAAAGGAGTGGAAAAGCTTGACTTTGATGTTGAGTTTAAAGTAGAAGGAAAAGAAAAAATACCTGATGAAATCAAGTGGTTTATTATCGCCGTGCCAGAAAATGGGTTTTCTGGTGTCTTAGCTTTGAGGCAATTAGTGGAAGACCTAGACATGGAACTCGTAGGATACGCTGCATCCGATGTCACTAAAACCCTCTTCCGTATTGAAGATGGAAAACCGCGACCATCGGTTCCTATTTATGTGAAAGATTCCATTTTAGTGCTACTATTCGAGATCCCTACTACAAATTCAATGGTTCTACCGATGGGACACCTGGTGGATCAACTGACCCGGGATCGGAAGATTGCAAATCTCGTGATGCTTTCCTCTGCACCATCAAATACCAGAAAAGATAAAGATTATGAGGATATACGGACATTAGGTACGTTTATTGGCGAGGAGTACGGACAAATAGCGAAAGATCTTAACCTTGATATTGTCGACAATGCAACATTATCTGGCCCATTTGCATGGGTAATGAACAATCGCATGATGGACAAGGAGGGGGCGTTGGTGATTCTCTCCGAAACGTACCCGTACCCAATGGTGGATCCAGGAAGTGGTGCAAAACTTCTAGAAGTACTTGGGCAAATGCTTAACAAAAAGGATCAGCTGAACATTTCTAAGCTCTTAGAAGAAGCTCATGAGGCTAAATCTAAGTTAAAAAAGCTTCAACAGGCCGCTCAAAAGGCACAAAAACAGCAAACTCCTAGTATAGCTGATTTCTATACATAGGTGAGACATATGGATCATTTCTATTTTTACATTGAAAAAAGGAAGAAAGAAAGTGGAATGGATGCACATTTGTTGGAAGAGGCAGATTTCTCCTGTGAAGAACATGGTGTTGCACGTCCGAATGTATACGAAAGGAAAGAAGCAAATCGATACCACTACTTGATAGAGCTCGATGGGGTTAAACGAAAAAAAGATATAGACGTAAGTTTAGAGGCTGGTGACGTGTTAAACATTACGGCTAAACCCTCATTACAGGTAATTTATCGTAGCCTTAGTGGAAATATCCCCATTAAGGAATATCGAGCCAGAATCCAAATTCCAATGGACGTAGACGCTGAAGATATTGGAGCAGAATTCAAGAAAAAAGAGGAAATGCTTCACATTACTGTGCAAAAACCAAAAAAAGCCAAAGAGATTGAAGTTAAATAACCATTTTTTCCTTTTTTTTCGTCCTCCGTAGCTATCTCACTTTAAACGGGATGTGATCTCGAAGGTAGTCCATGGCGTCATCCAAGTCTTCTTCACTTCTTGCATACAGAGTGAGTAAGGTATCTCCCCTTTCAACTATCTCCCCAGTATGCAAGTGTAAGTAGAGCCCACAATCTTTCAAGCCTGGACAGCCTAGTCTTCTGGCAGCCTCTGAAATATACACGTTGTCAATGTACCTTAGGGTTCCACTCTTACTAGCTTTGAAGCGTCTTGTCTTCTGCGCAGGTGTTAACTCTTTAGAGGAAATGGTGGGGTCTCCATGCTGCGCTTTGATTATTGCTTTAAACTTATTCAAAGCTTTTTTGCCTTCGAGCAGTGTTTTAGCTCTTTCATAGCCATCGGGGATGCCAACGAGCTTAAGAAGTTCACCAGATATTTTCAACGCTTTGTCTTCCAACCCTTGGGGACGATCTTCCCGTCGCTCTAAGACTTTTAAGACATCTCTAATCTCTAAGAGAGGACCGATACCATTACCAATGGGTTCTGATCCATCCGTAAGCAAAATTTTCGTCTTAATCCCGAGGATTCTTCCAATGTTCTTAAATTTCTTTTTAAGCTTTTTTGCCTCTTCTTTCTTTTCGACTTTTGATCTTTTCCCAAATGGAATATCAATCAAAAGATGAGAAGTGCCTGAAGCTTTCTTTTTCGCCATGATAGATGTCAATGTGAGGGGAATGGGATCAAGCCTCAACGGGTTCAAAACTTTAATGAATTCTGAGTCCGCTGGAGCAATGTCAATAGCTCCTCCCCACACCATACATCCGTTAACTTCTCTAACAATCTTTTTAAGCTCATCAGATTCGAAGGTAACATCAGCAAGAACTTCTACCGAATCTGCAGTTCCAGAAGGCGAAGTGATCGCTCGAGAGCTTGTTTTGGGGATTTTGATCCCAGCAGATGCAATGAGTGGTACGATGATGGGAGTGGTTCTGTTTCCTGGTACCCCTCCCAATGAGTTGTGAAGGAATATCGGAGCTTCTCCTCCTAAAAATTTATTATACCCGTTTACACATAAATCATAAACATATTTCCCTTTGTAATCTTTTTCTTCTACATTTTTAACTTCTAAAAAACCAATATCTCCATTTACCAATGATTCTAAGTCACAGCCTCCATCCAAGTTACCAACTATATCTTTTGCAGTGTCATAAGTCACATATTTTTGTCTTTTTGCTTTTCTGCGTTTTTTCCAACCTATTTCTTTGCTTTTGAGCATCTTTTCTTTTAATCCACTTTCTTCTAAAGGCAAGAAATTGACATAGGCTGCTTCGTTACTTTCTCTTTCATAAAGCTTATTCGCTTGGAAATACAAATAATAAGAGTCGCTTGTCTTCGAAGTTACTTTCCCTCTAGCTGTATTAAATTCCTTAGTTTTACCTTTAGCGACTGAAATTGAAAAAGAGATTCCTAGGGTAGAGAAAAGATAACATAAATCTTGACAGAGATTTTTACTTTTTGTGGCAACTGTTGCCTCGTAACTTCTGCGTTCGTACCCATCTCCTTTTACATAAGCTCTAAGAAATTCCAATTTAAGATCTCTAGGGCTGTTAAAAACCACTTCTGGTATTCTTTTTTCACTGGCGTTTCTACCTATTTTAAAGAGTTTAGGGAAAACCCTCGCAAGTAATCTATTGTACATAGAAAGGTGGTAAACAGTAGGATGTGATTTATGTAAAGTAGGTTTAAATCCAAATACTTCTTTACTACACTTTTGCATATCCTCTATTATTTCCTTGTTATTTTCTCCTTGAGAAAGAAACACGCCTTGCTCGTTGGTAAATCCCTCTGCAACATAATAACCTAAAAACCTCATAAGGTATTTATTCACCTTTATCTCTACTGGGAGATTTTTGCCCCTCTTTTGTCTAATACTCGTTCCTTTTTGCTCCATTAAAACAGAAGTCGGATAATCATTAATTGAAGCTATATTTTGCCTTTTCTTGTAGCCCTTTTCCCCAAGATCCTCCGTTGCTCCTGTTATTAAAACATCGTCTTTCTTTATTTCTTTTTCTTTCAAAAATTTTATAAGAGAAATGCTATCAGATTTCTGAGAATTAGCGAAACGTTCTCTAGGTACAACTACAAAATCCCCTTCTTTTAAATCTCCTGAAGGGATAGCTTTAATTTCTCCACCTCTGAGAACAAATAGCGAATGACCTTCTGTTACCTTAACACTTCGATTCCCCTTCAGAGTTAACTTTAAAACTCTGTCTGGTGCAGGATGCCTAAAAACCCCTGTAACTGGCTTAAAGGAAACTTTTTTGTCTTTATCAAAAACAGGAACTTCAAAGTTTGATGTTTCTGAATACTCCCCTCCTGTTTCTACCTCTTGACTATCAGAATTTTTTATTATTTTATCCACAATGTTTCCTATTTTTCTTATTTTTATTCTGTCCCTCGCTTTAACCATTATTGGAGTATCCTGAGTTACAGAATGCTTATTACCTATGAGCGTATCTTCCCATTCCAGTTGTTCTCCTGTGTCAATGACTGCTTGAGTAAGATCGGCGATTTCTCGCATGGAAAAGCTTCGAGTATAGGTAGCTACAGCAAATGCAGAAATTTCTGCGTTCGAAAGACGATGGTTCACTACATCCGTAACAATTCTCCTCAATTTTTTTTCACTTAATGGTTTACCATCTAACTTCTCTTTGATGTAAGTAGGGCTCTCAGTTTCCTCTAATCGTTTTATCTGAACTTTTTCCCCAGATTTAAAGCCGTATGAACGCTCTATTTCCTCGAAAATGCCTATTTCATCTTTTTTTATGGATTTATCCGAGGTGTCCACGATTGCCACTAGGGACTTCTGACCTTTCTCTATCTTTATCCGATCTCCAGCTACGATTCCGATCTGATTAGCCCACGGTTCATTCAAGACCACGATGTACTCTCCACCAACCTCTATATCTAACGGTCGTACTTTAAGTTCAAGTTCCATTTTTTACCCTCCCAAAAAGAAGTATCCGATTACTGAAAAGCTCTAACCAGAATAGGTAGTTTCTTTTTTCCACCCTTCAGTTCCCCATTTTTCTAACGCTAGAGATAATTCTTGATGATCCTTCGCATAGCGTACGAGATCAATGTCGTTCATTTTTGCATCTATGGCTTGCCTCATCGCCCTAGCACCAGCTTCAGGCCCTTGAGGATGTCCAGAGATTCCCCCACCAGCTGTGATTTGGATATTCGTCCCTAGAATCTCTACAAGTTTGGGGACTAATCCTGGATGAAGTCCCCCGGATTTGACGGGAATCGTCTTCTTCAAGCCGTACCAGTCACTCGTTAAGAATGCATCAGTTTCTTTTATATCCTCTTTTTCCCCTTCCATTTTTCCAATTGCCGTTCCTGTGTGTAGGTGTTCCACTCCCGCTAGCCTTGCCAGTTTAGCGATTACCAGCATTCTAATTCCATGATGTTTTTTCCGAGTAAAGGCGGCGTGCATTGCTCTATGACCGTACAGTATCATATCGTTAAATCGTTCAGCGAGTGATTGCAAAGCAGAGAATCCCACAGTAAGGATGTCCACCATAATGCATTCGCCACCTACCTTGTTCACAAATTCCGCTCTTTCAACCATTTTTTCATAAGGGGCTGTAATATTGGCGGCGTAGATTTTCTTTTCTCCCGTTTTCTCCTCCGCTATCTCTTTCAACTTCAACTTTTCTCCTATACGATCTTCAAAGTTGCAGAAATCCTGACTAGTTAGATTTTCATCATCTTTAACTAAGTCGCAACCGCCAAGCCAAGCGTTATATGCTACTTTGGCGTGCTGTTTTGGGTTAAGTCCTACTTTTGGTTTAACGATGGTGCCTAACAGTGGACGTTCTTTTACCCCCACCTTTTCTTTGATCTTTTCTAATCCCAAACTAGGACCAGAGAAGCTTCTTACAATAGGTTCTGGAAATCTTACATCTAAAAGACGTATATTTCTAACGGCTTTCATCCCTAAGATGTTACCTGCAAAATCTGAGAGCATTTGAGGGATGTTACCTTTCTCAAAGATCTCGTGATTATACGCAACTCGCAAAAGGTTTTTTTCTTCATCAAGTTCATAAACTCTAGCTTTTAACTTTTCTCTAGCTCGCTTGTTCTCGGTAGTGATTTGGGTCCACGTGCCTGTACTACTTTCAGCAGCGATGGCGTTTGCAATTTCTACATTAACTGGTTCAACATAGAATTTGGCTAGTAAATCCTCCTTTCTTGGTTCATAATCTAGTTCTACATATCTCTTTCCCATTTTACGCCCTACTAATAGAAGACGGAGATTACATTAAAAGTGATGGGAATCGAGGATTCTCTTCCTTTTCGACCCCTCTGTTGCCCATGATTCTCTGATCCCCTCACTTCCACTTGATGACGGCCCGCTTAGCAGTTTAGGGGTGTACCTTTAACTGATGGCATCTGTTGGTCCCAGGTTGCATGCTAATGGGCTAATATCCATGGGAAACGATCTCTGATGGCGTGAACGATCATTTCAGGGGAAATTATCCCTGCTTCCGTTATTAGGCCATCTATGTAGTCCTCTGGAGTAACGTCAAATGCTGGGTTTTTGATGGTTAACTTTTTGGGTTTGTCCTTCCACACTTCTTTCCAGTTACGTTCTTCAATTGTCTCTAACGCGCCGCTTATTGTCTCAGGATCAAATTTTAGGAGGTTAGTAGCAACATAGAAAGGAATTCGAGCTTCATTCGCGGCTAACGCAACAGAAGAAGTTCCAATCTTGTTTATGACGTTACCTTCGGAGGTTATCACGTCAGAGCCAACTAGACAGTAATCCATTTCTTTCATGTAGTGTCTACATGCGGCATCAACGATCATGACTGTTTCAATCCCCTCGGCCAGGAGTTCTCTAGCTGAGATCCTCCCTTGATATTTGGGCCTAGATTCCGTAACATACACCTTTTCTATATCATCTTTGCTCCTCTTTAAAATGCCCATAGCAGTAGAAGAGTGACAGTGGGTGAGGATAGTTCCACTGATTCGTTTGGATCCTACTTCTGCTATTTTTTCTTTCCCCTCCTCAATAGTTCTAAAGAACTTAGATTTAGAAGTTTCTACCGTTTTTATTAGGGTACTCACGTTCTCAGCTTTTTTTGCCTCTCTTACAATGTACCTTACAGAATTTCTAAGAAATGGTTCGGTGGGTCTGGTTTGGAAGAGACGATTTTTGGCATCTTCCAACACTTCAATGGCTTCCCTTTTATTTTTTGGGGCTTCCTCGTCCAATAGGACCTCTAATGCCTGTATACCATGTTTTGCGACATTAGACGCTCCTTGAATTTCTAATTTCTCAATCTTCCTGCAAATTGTTTCGAAATCCATCTTTAATCTCCTCCCTTGATCAAAGTAAAGAGACTCTTGTATAAATTAAACTTCATTGGGTACTTATCCTAGTACAAGTTATGGTAGTATCCTCTTTCATTCATTTCCCAAGATCGGAAGTAGAGAGAATGTTTTAGCAGTATATTCCTTGTAACTCCATTTTTTGGGTGGTTTAAGAATGTAGTGAGGCTTCTAAACTCGGAAAATCGGCTTGGGAACCCCCTTCTTTTGTGACTCCTCTCTGAGAGAGGATAAAATACTTTTCGGAGAAGTACCGGATTTTTCGTGTGGGTGCTTTTCTGATGGAAGCTTTCCCCTTATTTATTGACAGATCCTCAGCATGATCCTCATCTAGGACGGTAGGATTCCCTCAGGCAATCATATCTTAGAATCAATGACGCTATTCAGGACACTTTACGAATAGGAGACGAAAGATAAAAAAGAAGGTAAGAGAGTTACCCAACTACGCCCTTTTCTCTCTCCACTTTACCCTTTTTGAACCTTTCGAGACTCAAGTCCTCCATTACATCTGGCATTGAAGTTCTTCCTTCAGTGATCAGTTCAGTGATCAGTTCTCCTGTAGCAGGTGAAATCATGAGACCATGACCACTAAATCCACAAACTACAATAAATCCTTTAACGTCGGTTTTTCCTAGTATTGGTTTAGCGTCAGGTGTGACGTCATAGAATCCCGCCCACTGCCGCAAAATGTTGACTTCTGACAGTTTTGGTATGTATTTGACTAAAAGTCTGCTGAAATTCTTGAGAAATTTCAAACTTGTGTCAGTATTGTAATCTGGAGCTTTTGGAGCGTAGCCTCCCCATCCACCAAAGATGCCTCCTGCTTCTGCCTGGTGAAAGTAGATGTTATCGTGGAAATCGATAATCATAGGATCTAAAAAGTGCTCTAGTTTATCTGTCACGTATATTTCATGTCTTTCAGGGTAATTAGGAAGTTCAAGACCAACCATAGCGGCAATATCTCTTGTCCAAGCTCCTGCTGCCGCTACAACGGTATTCGTTTTTATCGTACCTTTCTCTGTTTTTACTCCTACAATCTCACCATTATGTACAAGTATATCGTTCACTTTCGTATGGGTGTAAATTTTAGCACCTAGATCTTCTGCGTTTTCGGCGTAAGCGAGTGTAAGTTTAAAGGGATCAATATAGCCATCTGAAGGGCACCAAGATGCACCGATAGCACCTATATTTTCAATGTTTAACTCTGGGACTAGCTCGTGGACTTCTTCGAGTTCCAACCATCGTGATTCGACACCCATTTCATTTTGTAGCTTGATACGATCTTCAAAGTCCTTTCCTTCTTCCTCTGAGTGCACAGGAATAAGGTAGCCACCTTGCCTGTAATCAAGATTCCTATCCAGTTCATCACTCAATTGCTCAAAGATCTCTACGCTTCTTTTTGCAAGTTTAATGTTTTCCCTTGTTGCGAACTGTTGCCGAATTCCTGCTCCAGATCTCCCAGTGGCTCCACTTGAGAGAAAATCTTTTTCAAAGAGGGCAACATCCATTTCCCGCTTTGTAAGATTATACGCGATGGTGGTACCGTTTACTCCTCCTCCAACTACTACAACTTCTGCCTCTTCTTTCATTTGTCTTCTTCCTCCTTAGTTGTTCCCGCTAACCCAATTGGTAAGGGTACGATAGGCGGTCTAGATCGGGGAAGCTTTAGTTCATCTGGGGGCTTACCTGTTTTCCTAGCGATAAGTTTAGCAATTTGTCGCATACATCCACGTCCTTGACATGCCCCCATACCACAACGTAAGTAACGCTTAATCTCCTCGGGGGTTGTGTAGCCTTTGTCTATTGCGTCTATAATCTCCTTTTTACTGATATCTTCACAAAAACAGATGATTGTTTTGCTGCCATCATCAGCCTTCTTCACTTTTTTCACCTTCTATAACTTTAATAGCTCGAACTGTCATAGCAAGATCCTTTTCTACAGCTACTGAGACGATTCTTGTCTCTCTGCTTCCTTCGCGAACATTAATGATCTCTCCTTCCCCTACTACTTTTCCTTTTCGGTCTAAAACTTTGACTATCTCGCCTTTTTTTGGAATTGGAGTGAGTTCATAGGGGAGTGAGATCAATGCTCGATCCTCCTCAAAATTTTTGTTGATAACAAAAATAGCTAATCCTGGACAAACTGCGATGCAGTCACCACACCCAACACATTTCTCATAGTCAACCTTGGGATGAGCGGTTATACTCTCTTTACTAATGGCATTAAAATTACAGACGTACACGCATGGGTTACAAGGGATTTCTTCGGTACATTCAACTACTACAACCGGGCCTTTCTCCATCCGTTTCTCTGATGGGAGTTGTTTGTTTTCCTTCAACACTTCTAGCGTTAAAAAACCTTTCTCTCTTGGCTTTTCTTTTTCATCATCGCTCAAACTAACTTACCTCGTTCCAACGTTTCCAAACTTTTTTCTTGCCTTTCGCTACTGGCTTCAAGAAGGGACTTTTACGGGCTTTTTTAAGATGATCTTGAGCCTCTCGCTTTATTTTTTCAGCATTTTTTGGTTTGTGCCCTCTTTTTCCTGCAATTGTCGCGCCAGCAATTTTTCCTTCCATCATCGCAGTGCTAGCTTCCTCAATACCTGACACATCACCAGCTAAGTACATTCCGCTGAGAGAGGTTTCCATACTCCTATCGTGAATGGGAATCCACCCGCCTAACTCTCCCACAAACATTCGTTTACAACCTGCTTGGAGTAACAGTTCTGTAGAAGGAGATAGACCAACGGCGATGCAGATCAAATCCACATCTAGATCCTTCTCGGTCCCTTCAATTTCTTGCCAGTTCTCATCAAGTTCTACAATCGTAGCTCCCGTAACTTGTCTCTTCCCTTTGGCTTTTTTAATGGAGTGTCTTAAGAGAATGGGAACACCAAGGCGAGAAACTTTGGAAGCATGAACGAGATAACCGCCAATGTGGGGTAGTGCCTCTGCTATTGCCTTCACGTTTACTCCGGCCTGCATAAGCTGATATGCGACAATAAGACCGACGTTTCCTGCGCCAATAATCAAGGCGTTCTGTCCTGGCCTTACTCCATAGACGTTCATGAGTGTCTGAACTCCACCAGCCCCATAGACCCCTGGTAGGTAATTTCCTGGGAAGTCTAAGTAATTTTCTTGGGCGCCAGAAGCTACAACAATGTTTTCAGCAGAGAATTCAAGTTCTTTGTAGCCATTATCCGTTCTCTGCACTCCAAGTAACGTATGCTTTTTACCTTTACCGTAGTAACCCACGACGCTCGTTCGTGTGAGATAGGTTCCACCGTAGTTGCTTAGGTCTTCTAGTAGCTTATCTGCAATGGATATTCCTCTCACGCTAGCATACTGTTCTCTTGAGCCAAAAAACTTATGAGTCTGCTTTATCAGTTGTCCTCCTGGGTGAAAGTTCTCATCTATGATGAGGGTCTCTGACCCGAGTTTTTCAGCAGTAATACCTGCAGCTAAACCAGCTGGTCCTCCGCCTACTATGAGTGTTTCAACATCTTTTTGTTCTCGTGTTTTCTCTGTCTCGCTCTTGTTGGGAAGTTTGCCACTCCCTTCTTGGCGCTCCACTATCATCCCATCCCTAACCGGTGTGATACATGTTCTGACGTTGGGAACCTCATTCACTCGCATAAGACACGAGGAGCATTTACCGATCCCGCAAAACCATCCACGAGGGTGATCGAAGCGTAGACTTCTACGGAATACGCGTACCCCCGACGCGAAGAGTGCTGCTGCAACGCTCTCATTTTCATAGCCCTTTATGTCCTCTCCATTAAAGGTGAACGTTAGTTCTTTTCCTCTCTTGAAGTCAAGTATGGGATGATCCTCTATCCTTGATCGTTTTCCTTCCATTCCTTGATCCGACCTCTAAAATTGGTTCTTGCTAGAGAGGGTTTCTCTTTTTAATAATGTAGGAGAGAAGAAGAAATACCATCCACCAACTAATTGTTCGAAGAATGGCAGAAGAAAGATCTATTCCTTTGAGGTGAAGTACTCAAAAAGTCAACAAAGAAAAAAATTTGAAGTACTCTCAAAAGGGAAAACGGTGGCCTTACTTTTTGACACATCCTTTGTTCTTATTCCTCCCTCCTCTCTTGGTTTGTCCTCCGTGGTAAGCAGACGCCTCCTTTTACCACTCTTTTAGTGAGGGGAATGTTATTTATCTTTTGTTCTTCCCATCTTATAGCGTTTAAAGAAGAGTAATGGAGAAAAAGCATCTTTATAACCTACGGTGAGGCAAGTACTGACGGGGGAGACGAGTTTTCATAGCAGCTTTTTTAGAGGGAGGTAAGAGAGTGAAATTGAAACCTTCATACTTTAGAAAAGGCAGCGCAGAACTTCCTTCCCCCGTCATGACGGAGCCGGTGGCATGCGTTTATATTCGGGAGCTTGCTAATTGATGAAGATCAAGCTTACATATGTCGTTTTAGAGGAAAGCCCTCACTAATAAACCGTAAGTAACTCTTTGTTCCACGGGAGCCGTAAGTGAAAGATGTTTTTCGAGTTTAACCTTATGAGGGAGATTTTGAAGTTAGGATGCAAGTAACTCGTTCAGCAGAGTTATAACGGCCTCTTGGTCTTCCAATCCGTGGATGATCATTTTTCCCGTTTTATAAAGGCTAAGTGTTATACCTTTATACTCCACCTTCTTCAAAACATCCTCGTCAAAAAGTACCTGCCCAGCGTTTTTTAGTATACGTTCTATTGCCTCGTCTTTTTTTCCATACTTCGCTAAAACAACGAAACTGGGTTCCTCTCCACATTGCTTTTCCATGTGCCTAACGTATTTTTTGTACCCTTCACTCATTTCTCACATCTCGGAGATATCTGTTAAAACCGACAGAAATTGCTCAACCTCGCTTTTTGTATTGTAAAGATAAAAACTGGCTCGTACACTTCCTTTGCTTCCTAAAAATTCGTGAAGTGGCTGTGCACAATGAAACCCACTTCTCACACAGATTCCATATTCGTTAAAGATACCAGCGACCTCGTGGTAGTTCAGTTCTCCCTCGATAGTGAAGGAAAGGATACCTGCTCGTTTATTTGGATCTTTTGGACCGTAAATCGTTACTCCGTCGATCTCTTCCATTTGCTTCAAAGCAGAGCTAGTGAGTTTCCGTTCGTGATTTCTGATGACATCCATACCGACACTCTCTAGATATTTAACTGCTTCAGCTAATCCAATCCCCCCGGCTATGTTCGGAGTGCCAGCTTCGAACTTCCAGGGAAGGCTCTTCCACCTTATAGTACATGTCTCTCTCTTCGATACCCAGTGGACTTTATCGATAGCCCCTCCGCCTCGTTGATACGGGGGGAGTTCATTTAGAAGCTTCTCTTTCCCGTAGAGGACTCCGATACCCGTAGGTCCAAGCATTTTGTGACCGCTAAATGCGAAGAAATCACAATTAATGGCGTTAACATCCACCGACATATGAGGGGCAGATTGAGCACCATCCACTAGAACTAATGCTCCCTTCTCGTGGGCGATCTTTGTGATCTCCTTAACAGGGAGTATAGTTCCAAGCACGTTGGAAATGTGAGTTATCGCGATTAGTTTCGTCTTTCCAGTCAGCTTCTCTTTTAGTTCTTCAAGGTCCAGAACCCCATTCTCTTTCACTTTCACGAATTTGACTTTAATTCCTCTTTCTTTTTCCAACGCTAACCACGGAAGAATATTAGAGTGGTGCTCCAGTAGGGTGGTAAGAATTTCATCCCCTCTCTTTAACTTAGTACCAAAGGTTTTAGCTACTAAGTTGATCGCTTCTGTTGTGTTCCTAACAAAAATAATCTCCTTTTTGCTGTTGGCATGTATGAACTCTGCCACTGTCTTATGAGCTTTGTCGTACATTTCGGAGGCTTCTTGGCTGAGATCGTGGATCCCCCGATGGATGTTAGCATTATACTTTTCGTAGTAGTTCTTCACAGCGTTGATAACTTTTGTTGGTTTTTGGCTTGTTGCCGTATTATCTAAGTAAATGGTGGGGGTATCGTGGATTTTACGTGTTAAAATTGGGAAGTCTCTCCTGATTTTTTCCACATCCAATGATGTCCCCTCTAGCTGGTGATTAATTGAGGTGAAGTATTTCAAATTTGCAACTTGCTAGATGAATCTATTTAATAATCTTTGTACAACAGTACTCAAAAATCGATATGAACGATAAATGTCCATATCTTCCATTTTTGGGTACTTAAGCTATAGAGAAAAATAGACAAAGAGCTAGAGGAAAAAAATAAAAAAAGAAAAGCCATTTTTGGGTTAGCTACACATCACGGCGTTTATTTGCTTTGATCCCCTTTTGGAACCGTGAACGTGAGTGCTACTGGGTGTAGTTCTCTATCAACCACGGGAGTATCGTGACCAGGGGGTGTTACTATCACGTGGATGAAGATCCATAAGGAGAAGGTTCCAGTAGTGTTGTTCAGTTCGTTGGGTCCCATTGCACTCATAAATTCTTTCTTACCGATACCTTTGCTTTCTACAGCATTATAGGAGAAAGTTATATTTTTCCCGGACGGGGTCTGTAACGTGAAGTTCATGAGGACGGTTACATTCGCACCTTGGTCTCCTTTTCCGTGGCTTTGCTCTAGTTTGGGTGTACCATTTCTGCTTCTCCACTGTTCTCTGTACCTGTTTCGATCCATTTTGGTGACGTTCGCGTTCGCACTTTGGTTGCCTACGGAGTATCCTTGCTGAATGCTTAAACTACTTGTACCTTGGCCTGAAACACCGAAAGACGTTGTTATTGTAGCAACATACACATCTTCTCCCCCTTCGTCGCCGCCTGTCATACGGTTCCAGAGATCTTTACCATATGGTGTGAAGGCTAGTACTCCTCCGGTGAGTATGAGGATGAGTAAAATGCCAACACCAATTTTTGCTTTCGATTCCATGTTTATCCCTATGCTGTAAGAAGGTCGGAAGGAGTATAAAAGGATGACTAACCACTTGTCTAGACGATTTGTCTAGCGTAGGATGGAGCGGATCAGCTAGACGACTCGTTCGGATCCTTTATATAAGAAGGGGGATGTTCTAGGATAAATTCATATTCAGAGGATGCCAATGGGATCTAACTACAAACCACTAGTTCTTCTATTAGTGAGCGTTCTACTGGTACTTCCCTTAGTGGAACTGTACAATAGGAGAAATCTCGTTCATTTTACAAACGTTCGAGCATATGAACAACCAGAATCCCAAAGAGAGGTTATGTTACCTGAAGTTAATGGTAGCTATGGTAACGGTCAAGTAGTTCTTAAGACCTCCCTCCTTAACATCAAGATTACTGGAGGGGGACACGTCCCTCACTTTTCTTTTTGGCCTACAAAGAATAACAGCACAGTCTACCATGCTAAATTCGTTCTACTTGCAGAATATACTGATACAAATGGGGATGAAGCGTTCCAATACGATGAAATTGTAAAAATGCCCCCTCATCCCCCTAAAGTCTTTCCTTTCTCTCGTTTTGCCTCAAGATGGGAGTTTACTGGATTTTCCTCCATAAGTCGAAACGGGGAGTCGCTCGGTGTTGGATTTAACTTTACCATGAGCAACTTTACCCTTCCTGGGCAATTTCGTGAGATCTTCCCAGAAAAGTTAGCTATCACTATTAGTAACAGATTTTACCATAGGAATGTTCGAGAAACACTAGAGGCAGACGATGAATCCGTTGTCTTCAATGTTTCTGGACTTACTGCCTTGAAAACGAACGTGAAGGTGACGGGATGGTCATTTGAGAGTGACAAAAACATGCTTGCTCTCCGATGGGATATCACTCAGACTGGGAAGAAAACGCAAGCTAGGGTTGGTGGGAAAGTCGTTGATTTTGATGAATATATGAAAAATGGCTCGGAAAAACACATTGAACCACCGAAGAATCGAAACCAGGTCGGTGTGGTATTCAAAGCTAGTGAAAAAGCTAACGCGAGTTTTAAGACCGCTAACGTCGTGAAGTTGACAAATGCGGCCCAAAACTCTTCCAAACTGGCAAATTCATCAATGTCCTACCGAACTGGGGAAAGGACCTTGAGGATGTTTATGAGCGCACCAGCGGTTGATGGCACGATTCTCTACGATCCCATCACAGCAATGTCCATTGAGGATAAGGAGGATCCTACTCTTACTGTGGACGTTCCTTCGCCTGGAGAAACCTTATATACCGAGACTGTGACTTTTTCTTGGAGAGGGAGCGATGAAAGTACAGCTATTGATCATTTTGAGCTGAAACTCGACGATAGGGAATGGTTCGATGTTTCGAAGAATGTTATGTATACCTTTACAGACCTAAATGAGGGGATCCATACCGTACTTATTAAGGCAGTGGATATCGTAGGACATAGCGTAACTGTAAGTGTAACCTTCATAATTCGATTCATCGACCTTTTCAAGGTCACCGTCTACGGAATACTCTTTGCAATTCCCTTCATAGCACTGCTTACTGGTTCTGTTTTCTTCTATTTGAAGAAAAAAGGAGCATTTTAAGCAGTTAAGTAATATCCGTGAATGTTCCTGAGTATATTGCTCGTCCTCCTTCGTCGGGCAGTTTTCATCCGCTAAGTTTAAAGGAAGGAATCTTTTGAAGTAATTAGGGAATAAAGGTAACACTCTTATAGAAGAGAGATATTAAAAAGGAGGGGGGGACTATGCTTTCTTTGATCTTAGGTACTTTCGTAAATATGATCGGGTTTACCTCCTGTATTGTGATTGCTTTTTTTTCCTTCAGAGTAGGGCGCCTAGGGGATAAACGGACGTTTTTATTATTTTTTGGCTTTTCCCTCATTTCGATAGGACTCCTCATTTACGGGATCTCCTTCTCAGTTGATTTAGTTACCCTATTACAGTACGAAACTACCCTCCCTCTAGAGACGTTTGCTCCTTATTGGAAGTTTGCCTCTTTCCTAATCATTGTGGGATACGTACTGTTAAGTCTTAGCTATAGCATTCAAAGTTTTAAGCGTACCTTGGCTAGTACTCCCGTTCTCTTGTCTATGTTTTCAACAACTACTATTGAGTCAATAGGGTCTCTTCTCACGTTATATCTTCTTTTCTTAGTAAGTTATAGCACTAAAAAAGTTGAGAGTAGAAAAGTCTCTCTCACTATTACTGCGTACGGAATCCTCTTTGTTTCCCAGCTCCTGATAACGGGAGGACTTTTCACTGAAAGCTATCCATTCTTCCTCTGGGGACTCGCTTTACGAGGGATGGGGTTTTTACCGTTACTTTTGGTGGCATTGGGTAGTGGAGGGGAGTAACAAAAGATGGTAAGGAAAGAATACCGAAGTCATGTAGGTGTGATTTTGGCGATATTACAGTCTGTATCCTCTCATAACGGGATAGGAATTACAAAACTCATGTTGGAAGCGAATCTCCCTCATAAGCGAGCGAAAAATTATCTTGAACGACTTGTAACTGAAGGGTATGTTAAAACAGAAGAAGAAGGGGGGCGAAGTCTTTATAAGATGACGAAGGAGGGGCGGGAATTTCTGAGAAGCCTAGAATGGACTAAATCGTTTTTTGAGAATTTGGGGTATCCCCTCTGACGTCTTATCTTTCTTCTCCACTTCTTGGGGAATTTGAATGGTGTTAAGAGATAGATCCTTCAAAACAAGTTAAGAGTGGTAACTCGACGATCTATGCCAAACCTAAATCTAATTTCCCTCGTGTGATTCTATTAGGCTGGCCTAGAGAAATGACTTTCCTTTCTACCAACTATTCAAGGAAAGAGGAGGTAGGTATACTATGAAAGGTGAACGAAAAAATAAAAAAGTTTAGTGAAAAAGGTCTAAACGCCGTTTCAGCGGTTCTTCTTCGCCGTATCCGATGGTTTTCATCGCATTTTCGTCCAAGTAGTTGGGAAGGATCACCGGTGTTCGTCGGTCAGTTTTGATACCTGCATCCTGAAGCTTTTGGGAATACCTGTTGAGATGTGCAAGGGAAAGCTCATCTTTTGCTGGCATTTTCATATTTTTCGCATGTCTCGCAGCAGAAATACCAGCTTTCCGACCATAAACCACGATTTCAAGCCAGCTGTTACCCATCAACCTGTTATCTCCATGTACTCCCCCAGTCGTCTCTCCTGCGGCGAAAAGATTGCCTATTGGGGTGTCATTTACGTCAAGCACCTGAGTCTGATCATTAATCGCGACGCCACCGTTCTGATAGTGGAGCGTAGGCCAGACAAGGACAGGATACTCTGTTGGGTCAATGTCAAACCGCGTGTAGAGTCGGTAGATGGCCGATAGGTTCTTTTTAAACGCTCCTTCTCCATGGATCTCATTAATGAGTGGGGTATCCAACCAGACACCAGGTTGATCAGTAGGCGTCACTATTGCTCTTCCTTGTTTATACTCGTTAATCTCAGCAGCAGCTTCAACGTCTCTTGTCTCTAACGGATAGATAAAGGCCTCACCTTCATCGTTTACCAGTTGTGCATGCATGCTTCGGCATTTCTCTGTGACGAGCAACCCGACGATCTGTTCGGGATACGCTGCTCCTGTGGGGTGGTACTGAGAATATTCTAAGTGTTGAAGGTTAGCACCCACGCGATAAGCCGAAACTACGCCATCAAAAGTAGCACCATAGTGGTTAGTGGTTGGGAATCCGCCAACATGAAGTCGACCGAAGCCACCAGTGGCGAGGAGAGTTGATTTCGCTCGTACTACATGGTATTCTTCTGTTTCCATATTCCACAGAAGGGCACCAGATACGGCACCGTTGCTGTCTGTGAGCAGAGACACTGCAGGACAGAATTCTAAGGTGTTGATGCCCCTGCTCTGTGCTTCATCCATGAGGACGCGGGTTAGTTCTAAGCCTGTGTAGTCCTTGCAACTATGTAGTCGCATGCGAGATGCTCCACCTGGTCTTCGTGTCATCATTTCTCCATCCGCTTCTTTATCGAACTCAGCGCCAAGTTCTTCTAACCATTTAATAACAAGCGGACCGTCCATAACCAAGTCTTCTGCTAGCTCAGGTTTATTCGTCCAATGCCCTCCAGACATCACATCAAGCCAGTGAATCATCGGAGAATCATCTTCTTTATCGGCAGCTTGTATGCCTCCTTGGCTCATCTTTGAGTTACTATCTCCTAATCGAAGCTTTGTTGACACGAGGATATCTTCCATCTTGATACCCTGGTTGTTTGCCCATAACACAGCCGAAAGGCCTGCGCCTCCCGTCCCAATGACGAGTACGTCTGCACTGTAATCCACTTGGGAAAGGTCTACCTTTTCTGGATTGACACGAGGATATGCTTCAAGAGCATTTGCAACCTCGTTTGGCACAAGCTTTCCTTTAGCAGGGCCAATTTTTAGCTTTCGCTTGAAGTCTTCTCTGTAGTCGGGATGATAGTTGTTTAGGAGTTTTTTCGCTGTTTCTTCAGTAATGCGTTGTTCCTTACTTACTTCTGGATAAAATTTGTGTCTTCGTTTCTCACGGGTTGCTTCTACTCGTTTTACGCTTTCCATCATATAATCTGGATACGGGTTACCCATCATGTTTCACCTCCCTCTGGGAGTTCTAACGGATTGCCATCTCTTACCTCAATGAAGAGTTCTTTCCATGTGTCTTCTGGAAGAGACAACAATTGTTCCATTGGACCATCGTACTTCCCTTCTTCGATCTCTTTTACTCTCTTGGCGGTGTGCTCAGCCCGAGGTTGTATGTATTTCCCATAAAGACGACGAATAAGCTGAAAAACATGATAGTGTGTGATTTCTGCAGGACAACGGACTGTACATGCGCCACAAGAGATACAATCGAAGCTTAGCTCTGTGGCCTTTTTGAGATCTCCTCTGCGTATTGCTTGGATAGCTCTCATCGGCTCTATATTCTGTGGACATGCTTCCGTGCAACTATTACAGGATACACATCGGGTGATCTCGGGGAAAATACTTATTACTTCCTCAGCAGATGCCTCTAATGCATCTAAATCCCATTTTGGCTTTTCTGCTGGAACGAATGGAATCTGCACAAGGTACATACCATCCTCCACTTTAGTTTGGCAAGCAAGATCGATGTATAAGTTGTAATCTCCCTTTTTCCTGTATATTGTTGTGCAAGCTCCACAGAATCCACCTCTACAACCGACGCCCCGCATTAACCGATATCCCGCGTATTCTTGGGCCTGCATAATAGTCAATTCACTTGGGACCTCATATGCTTTACCCATTATGTAGACGGTGGCCATGTCTGGCTTGGGTTCTTCTTTTTCCTTTACTTCTCCTTTTTCATGCATGAGAAGCCTCCATAAAAGTTTTCATAAAACCTGTTTTTTTAATTTCAGACGATAAGTGGGGTTCAACGTCTAAAGAAAGAGCTAGAATTTGAGAAAAGAAGAGAATTGGAATCTCTTTTCCTGCAGTCTCTGCCCCTAGACGTAAATTGTACGTACAGAGAGGACAGGGAGAGATAAGCATATCTGCACCAGCTGAGAGAGCAGAATCAACTATTCGCCTACTTCTTGTTTCAACGATGTTTTTCCTGAAAGCCGCGTGATAATTTCCGCAACATTCAATTTTGAATGGAAAATTCACTACCTCCCCCCCTAAACTTTCAATAAATTGCTCCAAAATCTTCGGATTTTCAGTCGAGTCTATTGAAACGGAGTCAGGTCTGAGAAGCGCGCAACCGTAATATGGAGCGATCTTAACCCCTTCTAGAGGGTTCTTCACTTTTTTCTTGAGGGCATCAAACCCGATTTCTTCTTTGAGGAGTTGCAGAAAATGCACTATTTCAAGATCCGCACGGTAATTAGGGAAGTCTTCTATGAACTTATTGGTGTTTTCTAACGTATCTCGTTCCTCCTTTAGGGTCACATTAACGCGTTTCAGCACGTTATAACACATAGAACAGAGGGTAACAATTTTGTTCCCAACATCTCCCATTTCCTCTTGCACGTTGAGAAAGGTTCGAACCGCTCCGAGGTGGCGCATGATATTATCGGAAAGACTGAAGTTCACGCCACAACAATTCCACTCTGGGACTTCTTCGAGTTCGATCCCTAACTCCTTACAAGCCTCGATGGTGCTTTTTTCAAACTCTGGGTAACTGTTTTTCAAGGAGCAACCTGGATAATATACCACCTTCATTGCGATCCCCCTACCACGTTAACTTTTGAGCTGCCGCAGTAAGCGCTATTTGGGGCAGCTTCTTAAGATCCTTAACATCTTTAAGGTTTACTCGTCTGTATCCTCGTGTTCGTATTCGAATCTCCCGTAAAGCCTCCATTATCGCAGCAACATCTAACCCTCTTGGGCAGCGGGTGGAGCAGACGAAGCAAGATGCACAGATCCAAGGTGTTTTCTTCTCAAGAACGGCCTCGTCTCCTCTTTGGAGTGACACAATCACTTCATGAGGCAATAGATCCATTTCTTCGGTGAACAGGCAACCAGCTGAACATCTCCCGCACGCATAACACGCGTTAACGTTCTCTCCCGATATTTCTTTTACTCTTTTTGCCAGTTCATTCATTTTTTGTCATCTTCATTTTAGTAAGTATCAAGTTGGTTACTCTGTCTACGGTTTTCAAGATTTTATCAGACATGTTGTCCGTGAATTCAAAATTCTTAATACAAATCCCAAAGACTCGTATTTCCTTGGGAAATTGTGTCGGATATAGGGTTTTGTATATTTTTAAAACGGAGATAAGACTCGCACTATGTGGCGATAAGAACTGTGCTTCTTCATCCCCACTAAGCGTAAACTCGAAAATTTCCCCCTCTTCCTTGCCCTCTCCACGATAGGCGTCTACAAGGAAGACGTTCTCATGGTTAAGAAACTGGTTAACTATAGAAAACGGGGATGCTGAAGACCATTTCACGACAGTATCTGGAGGAAGCTGCTTCTCCTTGAGTTTCTGGGCGATCTGTATGCCAATCGCATCGTTTCCCCAGATTGGATTTCCCCATCCGTAAATGAGAGTCATTCCGTTCGCCTCCGAATTCTTTCTATTATTTTCCCGTCGTTATTTCGTATAATCAATTCTATGGGAGCCTTACCGGGTAACGAATGAGTAGAACAAGATAAACAAGGATCATAATTCCGGTAAGCCATTTCTACACGGTTGAGAATGCCTTCAGAGATGTTACCATTGCGTATCAATTTACTTGCAGCGTTTTTGATATCCATGGAGATAGCGGCGTTATTCATAGTGGTAGGAATCACCAGATTCGAGGTGGTTACCTTCCCGTTTTTGTCTGCTTCATAGTGGTGAATCAAGCTTCCTCGGGGGGCTTCAACGATGCCCACTCCCCTCCCCTGAAAGTCTTTGTTACGATTCATAGGTGTTCCTTCTATGATAACAGGATCTTCTAAGAGTTCTAAGTTGCGTTCACAGCAGTAAATCGATTCAATTAATCTCCCCCAATTGTATGCAAATGCAGAATGGACGGGGTATCCAAGTTTCTCTATGAATTCCTCATATGCATCCTGAGCTTTCTCTGTAGGCATGCCTTCGGAGACATTCAACCTTGAGATTGCGTTTACTCTAAAAACACCGCTTTCTTCTCCTTCTTTAAATCCGTTCCACCCTATTTTCTTTAAGTAGGGGAACTTCGTGTAGCTCCATGGCTGACTTCTCTCTGCAATGTATTCAAGGTATTCTGAAGGCTGAAACTTGGTTGCTTCTTTACCAGTGGGGTCTATCACCTTGAAGTTGCCATCGTAAAAATTGATCTGTTCTTTTTCATCTACCATTCCCATGTGGTACGTTTCAAGCGAGTATAACTCACCAGAAAAAAGATCTGCGTATTTTTCGTTATTTACGACCTTATCTTTAAAAACCTCTAGCGATTTTAAGGAAAACTCAAGTATTTCCTCTGTTTTTTCCTTCACTTTCTTTCTTTCGTCCTCAGTGATGGTTTTAGAGACTCCTCCTGGCATCGCGAATACTGGATGGATTGCTTTTCCGCTAATGATTTCTTGTATCTTTTCAGCCTCTGCATGGTAGCGGAGGGCACCTTTCCCGATTTCTGGATATTTTTGGAGTAAACCAATGATATTCCGGGTGGAAGGGTTTGCTTCTGGAGAAAGCAGAAAGTCTGGAGAGGCCATCAAAAAGAAATGAAGTAGATGTGAGTGAATTATGTGGGCGTTATAAGCGATCTCTCTCAATTTTTTCGCCGCTGGAGGCGGCTCAACACCGAGAAGCTTATCCATTGCCTTTACTGACGCCATGTGATGCGCCCAGCTACATACTCCACATATTCTAGTGGCAATTCTGGGAACTTCCTCGATAGGTCTACCTTTTAGAAATCCTTCAAATCCCCGATAATCTAGCACTTGGAAGTACGCATCTTTTACCTCTCCCTCATCATCTAACAAGATATTGATCTTTCCTTCTCCTTCAATTCTAGTGACGGGCTCTATTGTAACTATTTCTCTCTCTTCGTTCATCTTTCTTGTTCCTCTAGATATTTTCTGTTGAAAATAGAAACGGCAAGTGCGAACCTATAAAATAGGCCTACAGGATCGAAAATATTGTCATCAATGAACTTCTGAAGCGCCTCTTCGCCTACCTCTTTTTCTTTCTCAGCCATTATCGCTGATGCGATAGTTGAAAGGAATTTCGTTCCTGGATCCCTTACATTGGGGATGGGTCCAAAGCATCCCCTACAAGGCATGTTTTTTTCTACGCATCTCGCACCATCTGGGTGACATCCTCCCCGAGTCACTGGTCCAAGGCAAAGGATCCCTTGTTTCAGCAAGCACTCTTCGTCATTTATTTCAGCCTCATGTACTCTTTTAATCTCCGTCAGAGAGATCTTTTCAGGTTTCTCTCGCTTGCAATATTCACAGAGGCTTTTATCCTCTGCAATTACAAATCCTTTCGGAATCTTATGGCCTTTGTAGTAATCTTTAAGTGTTTCGATCAACTGTTCTACTGACTCAACGGGAGGAGGGCAACCAGGGACTAACACATCAAAATCTACGACATCTGTGGGGGCAGATACGTAATCTTTCAATGCAGTGAGCGTGATCTTCCCTCCTTCAATTTCTTGAAAACCAGGAATAACTCGGGTTTCTGTACTTGGGGTCTCCCAATAGGCAGCTTTTAGAAGTTTTTCCTTTGTTTCGACGTTTCCCAATCCAGGGATTCCCCCATAACAGGCGCACGCCCCAAATGCCACAAGAGTATCGGATTTTTCTCTTAAAAGTTTCGCCATCCTCTCGTGTTCCTCTGTCCTGATGGCGCCAAAAATCATCCCAATGTCAATTTCAGGGATCTTTTCTAATTGCGCATTTTTTCCATCCATCACCGCAGGCCAATAGACAATGTCTGCTATCTCACTAACTTCTGCAAGTTTGACACCCACATCGGTAAAGGCGACGTCACACCCACCACAAATTGAACCATAACCTACGGCAAGCTTAATTTTATTCATTTTCTTCCCTCTATAGCGTTTCCTTTTCTAATTCGTGTCCATTCAGCGGCCCGAGTTCTTTCAGTTCCTCTGTGAATGAAGAAACAACGTTAGCAAATTTTCGCCCCTCCGTAGCACTTACCCATTCAAGACGGACTCTTTTAGGATTTACGCCCATCTGTTTTAGAAATTTTTTCAAGAGTGTGAAGCGCTTAAGTGCTTGGTAGTTTCCTCGAATGTAATGACAGTCATTGGGTGGGTGACAACCTGCTATTAACACTCCATCGGAATCGTTAAGTGCTTTAAGAATATGTTTCGCATCGATTCTACCCGTACAGGGGAATCTAATCGGGACTACGGTTGCGGGGTACTTGATTCGTGAGGTACCTGCCATGTCTGCTCCCGCGTATCCACACCATTTGCAAAGGAAAGCAGTTATTTGGGGTTCAAACGAGTTCATCTTCTCTTCATCTCTCTAAAATAGCTTTAATCATGCTATCAATTTGATTATCCGTCATATTCGTGAGTTCAATGGCATCAGAAGGGCAAATTGAGACGCAAGCTCCACATCCCTCACAAACAACCTCATTTACTTCTGCAATGTCGTTTACCAGGGAAATTGCATTATACGGACAGGACGAAAGACAGAGACGACATCCAGAACAGATGTCTCGATCCACGTGGGCGATCGTGGGAGGATGTTCCAGCATGTCATGGGAGAGAAGGTCTAATGCTTTACTGGATGCACCACTCGCTTGAGCCACGGTAGTTTGAATGTCTTTTGGTCCATGGGCTAGTCCAGCTATGAATATACCAGAAGTAGGTGATTCTACTGGCCGAAGTTTAGGGTGTTCCTCTTGTATGAATCCATACTCATCATACTGTATCCCTAATTTCCCTGCTAGTTCTTTGATTCCTTTCGAGGGGACCATGCTTAAAGCAAGTACTGCCATATCAAAATCTTCTTCGATTCGTTCTCCTTTAAGGGTATCTATGCCAAATATTTTGACCTTCCCATTTTGTTCGTAGATTCTTGATACTTTCCCTCTAATGAAGTTTACTCCCCCCTCCTCTTGCACTCTTCGGATAAATTGCTCGTAATTTTTCCCTCCTGCTCGAATATCGATGTAAAAGTTGTAAATTTCAGCGTCTGGGAAAAGCTCATGAAATAGAAGTGCATGCTTACTAGAATACATGCAACAAATCCTAGAGCAGTATTCATTGTGATCCTCATCTCTTGATCCTACGCAATGGACGAAAGCAATCTTTTTGGGTATTTCCCCGTCACTTGGCCGTTCTGGAATTCCACTTGTGGGTCCATTAGGGGAAAGAAGTCGTTCAAATTGCAGAGATGTAATTACATCTGGATATTGGTCAGCACCATACTCTCCAATATTTTCAGGGGCATAAAGTTCGTAGCCCGTAGCTACTATAATCACACCGACATCTTCTTCGATAGTTTTCAGTTGCATGTCGAAGTCTATAGCGTCTGGATCACAGACATCCTTACACTTTGAGCAAATGGCAGGGTTCATATCCTTCGGGTTCAAGCACAACTCTTCGTTTATGGTATAGGTTGAAGGGACGGCTTGGGGGAATGGTATGGAAATTGCCCTCTGTAAACTCAATTCCTCATCAAAGTTCGAGGGAGCGATCACGGGACAGACATCTTCACAATCACTACACAGGTTGCAAGTGTCTGGAATCACATACGTTGGCTTCTTCGTTATCGTTACGTGAAAATTGCCAACATAGCCTTCGACATCCTCCACCTCGGAATAGGTGAGAAGTTTAATGTTTGGGTGGTTGGCAACTTCACTCATTCGAGGCGTTAAGATACAACTTGCACAGTCCAGAGTTGGAAACGTTTCAGCTAACTGAGCCATATGTCCCCCAATGGTGGGTTGTTTCTCGACTAAGACGACCTCATATCCTGCATTTGCAATGTCCAGCGCGGCTTGAATCCCTGCAATCCCTGCCCCAATCACTAACGCCTTCCTATGAAGACCTACCTCAATGGGTGATAGGCTTTCATTTCCTATGACTTTCTCAACCGCACTTTTCGTGATTTTAATGGCTTTTTTGGTTGCGTGTTCTTTATCTTCATGCACCCACGAATCTTGCTCTCGAATATTAGCTATTTCACATTTATATTTGTTAATTCCAGCTCGATCTACAACATCTCTAAAAGTCTTTTCATGTAAGGATGGAGAACACGCTGCAACAACCACAGAAGAAAGGTTTTGTTCCTCAATTGCCTTTTGAATCAAATTTTGTCCTGGCTGGCTGCACATATACTCATAATCTTCTGCATGCGTTACCATGGGATACTCTTTAATGTTGTCCACTACACCCTCTACGTCAACCGTCTCGGCGATATTCCTCCCACAGTGACAGACAAAGACACCAACTCTTTCCTTAGAGGTGTTGCCTCTGGTTATTTCCTCAAGGCGCTCCAAAGTAGTTCATCCTCTCCCCGAGTAGCTTGAGATAGACAAATTTTTATATGTAGTGCAGAGATAAGAGAGAAGCTTTTTGTATATATCCCGTTCTCGCTAATGGCCCTCAATTTCTGTGTCTTTACGCTTATCCTCATGAGTTAACAGTCGTTTTAAAGAATTACCACAATAGAGGGAGAAGTAGAGAGAAGGTTATTTATTTCAAACTCTATAAAAGGCAAGGTGGAGATTTTTAAAGGGGATACCTGTTACTTAACCTCTGTAAGAGGAGAACGATGAGCGCAAAGGAAGTTCTTATTAGCTTTGATATTGATGGAACTCTGAAAGGCTATGGGGGACCAATTACCACTAAGCATATCAAGAAAGCGAAGGAAAATACTATAGTTGGAGGCGGAAGTAGCAGATCTGTTCGGAGCCAGTGGATTGTGTGGCAGGAATTAGGTATTAAACCAGAGTTTCTTGTTTTCAAGAATAACCTACCTAGACTTCCAGAGCGATATCCAGAGATTAAGAAATTCTTCCATGTTGATGATTTAGTTCTTAACATTCAACGTTTTACAATTCTAAGGCCCCGTGAGTTCATAAAAAATGTTCAAAAGTTCACGTACGGAGGAAAAAATGAAAATTAGCTTCTTTGTTGAACTTCTAAGAATTTGATATTTTTCAAACTTAAAAAACATTCATCATTCTAAAAAGGTTAACGTAATGCCCCGTCGTCTAGCGGCCAAGGATGCCGGGCCTTGGCCCCGGTAACGAGCGTTCGAATCGCTCCGGGGCAATTTTTATCCTTTGTTCTTAATATGTTGGTGTATCAAGTACTTTTGTTCTCTATCTTCTATTTATTCCGAGTGAAGGGTAAGATACTATGACAAGGTTTCTGAGGAGGGCGACCTTGATTCGAGGAGCCTCTTTCAATGAAATCTGGAGAGAGGGCATAAAAGAGGAAGGTTTTAAATATACAGAAAACTGAATGGATATAAATTTAAATATTTTTGAAACCCAAACTAAAATAAAACTTGATTTGTATGTGAGAACGATGGACACTCTTGACAAAAAGAATGAAAAAGTCCATGATAAAATGAAGAAGATGCTTAATGGCAATCCTATGACCACGGAGGAGATACAAGCCAAGGGGGTAGATTCCATAAGTCTTTTAGGAGTAGCATATAATTACAGTGATATTCATTTAGCCCCTCTCATGACCCATACTGTCTTCTTTCTTGAGAAAGATTTTGAACTAGTCGTAAGGAAACTCATGAATATGAAGAACGAGGGAAATATTTCCGATAGAGATCTGCAGATCTACAATACAACCGAAGAATTATTGAAAAAGTATGATATTGAAAATGAATATAAAGACTGGTTACGGGGGAAAACGATTGAGAATTACAGAGAATACAAGAGAAAGAATAAGAAAAGAATGGATACCATCTCCCGGGACAAAGTGAGACAGATCGTAGAAGGATCGTTCCTCCTAGCTACTAAACAGTTGTACATCCCTGCTGCTAGAACCCGTTCCTCTGCGTATAAAGAGGTTCTTTCTAAAATTGGAGGCACCATTCCCTCAAGACCATCCTTTCATATTGATGGTCTCATTCGAAAAGTGAGAAAGGAACTCAACCTTTCTGAGAAAGAGACAACAACTCTAAAAAGGGAGGCTGAAAAAATTGCCCAACATTTTGAAGATAACGCCCTCCGTTACATTGGGAAAAACGATCTTTCCTTAGCGGGAGCGTATATTTATGTAGCCCTCAAACGGTTGAGAGGGATTCCTGAGATTACCCAAGAGAAAATCGGGAATATGGCAGGAACCACGGTACCCACTATTGTTGAACACGTACGTGATGTTCGAAACTTACTTGAAATGAAACGAATCACCGAATAGGCCCCCACTCGTCTTCATCAAAGTTAGAGGGAAAGATTAAAAAGATATCGTATCAGACTAAACTTTCAGGGCGTCAACGGGCAGTTCAAGGTATGTTTAATCCGTAACAGTACATGACATCTGAAACGAGGGGTAGAAAGAGAATATTGAGAACTTGATCAAGAGCACGTAAAGCTCACGTGGTATAACGGAAGCTAACAAAGACTATTACTATCTACAAAAGAAAACTTCATAGGTTTTCCTTATTTCCTTGAAAAAGACGTACGGTAGTAGCTTTGAAGGATAAATAGACTTTTTTACCCTTCTGCAAGCTAAGATCCGTAAGGGATCGCTTCGTTATGAGAACAGAGAACGTAAGAGCCTCGCCAACTTGAACCTCAAGCTTTACAGTAGAACCTTGATCTATGGTGGTTTGAATTGTACCACTAAACGTGTTTTTTGCACTTGAACGAAACTTCTCCTTTGACACGATAATGTCTTCAGGCCGAATCGAAATGTATACTTCTCCAGATGCGGCAGTCGTAGATAGGATTTCAATATTTTGAACCTTTACGGAGGCGAGTCCCTGCTGAAGGGTTGCCTTTCCTTTGAATGTATTTTCAAACCCAAGAAAATTCGCGGTAAATAGATTGCGGGGACGAGAAAAAATCTCTTCTATTGGTCCAACTTCTAAAATCTGCCCATCACGTATAACACCGATACGGTTTGCAAGTGATGCCGCAATACGTTGATCGTGAGTCACATGAATGGTTGTAGTTGTTAACTCATCGTGGAGATGCTTTAAAACTTTTGTGAATTCTCGTCGTCTTGGTGCATCAAGCGCACTGAGCGGCTCATCTAATAAGAGCACATCTGGGTTCATAATTAATGCTCGAGCCATGCTTACACGTTGTCTTTCACCAGATGAAAGGGTTCTCACATTCCGCCCTTGTAAATGTTCGATCTCAAGCAGACGCAGGAACTTCTTGATTTGTTCCCGCTTTTCCGTTTTAGAAAGATCTTTAAATTGTAATGAGAAACCAATGTTTTCCTCTACGTTCATATGAGGAAAGAGAGAGTACTCTTCATATACAAATCCAACGTTTCTCTTTTCTGGTGGAAGTTTCGTCACGTCATTTTCATTGATTAGGATTTGTCCACGTTTTAAAGCGTGAAAACCAGCGATACATTCCAATAGTAACGTTTTCCCCGAACCTGATGGACCAAGAATTACAAAATATTCATTGTCGTTAATGCTTAGATAGACATTACGTAGCTGGAAGTCTTTCCACTCTGCAAAAATGTTTTTTATCTGTATACCCATAGGTGAGTCCCCTTTATCTATATATGTTAGCTATAGCTCCAAAAACTACGAGTTTGAATAATCTTCAGGAGCGCAAAAACACCTAAACTAACGATTTCAAGAAGTGCAGCTGGAATAAGTGAAGCATAGAACCCTTTGGTAAGGAAATATTCATACACAAGGGTTGGGGCGACGAGGGGATGATAACTGATAACAATTACCGCGGAAAACTCGGAAATTGCCCTTGCCCACGTGAGAATTACCCCTGAAAACATCGCTCTAGCACAAAGGGGGAGATCAATATCCAAAAATGCTCTAAACGGTGTCGCTCCACAACATCTAGCAACATTTCTTAGCTCAGGATCAATAGATTTGAATCCCTCCTCGGCGGAACGAATGTAGAACGGTGAACTCACAAAAAATTGAGCGGCAATAGTTCCTAGGATGGTGCGAGTAAATCGGATCCCCAAAAAAGACAATGGTCTTCCAATAAGACCATATCTCCCGATAATTAAGAGTAAAGCGATACCCGATACGATATGCGGGAGGAGAATAGGTACTTCGATAGTGGTTTCTATGAATTCTTTCCCAGGAAATTTTTTAGTAGCTAAGAGATATGCTAACGGAGTCCCAAATAATACTGAGAGAAGTGCTGTAAGCATACCAGTATACAGACTCAACGTTATTGCATTCATAACCTCTTTAGAAAAAAGCCCATTAATCAGGCTTTTCAAAGGATTGGAAACAAGGAGAACACTTAACGGTAAAAGTAAAAAACCTAAAAAGAGCAATGAAAAAAGAAGAAAGGAAAGCGAAAGTCGATCCACTTTGGTCATGGTAGATCCTGTTCTTCCTCAAAATATTCGGCTAATTCTTCGGGAATAGCTGAGCTATCGGGGGTAAGCGCAGGATTTAAGGGCGGTTGTCCACACGCATCAAAAATATTTCTACCAGTCTCCCCTGCAACCATTTGTACCCATTTCAAGGTTGCATCATAATTCTGATAGGTTTCTGGAATAGTAATTCCATATAGGATCGGTACACCGGTAATATTGGTGCCATCTGTAAGAACAACATAGCCATTTTCTTTGTAATAATCAGCATAATTCCAATTACCCAAGTTAATCCTATCGGGGAACTTCACATAACTCAACTTATGTTGCTTCGCAATGGAAAGATACTCAAATCCATAATCAGTTTCCCCCGTCTGCAGATCCGTAACAATGTCGGTCTCCTTTTGATAAATTTTTTCTTGGTCTTTACCATTTAACCACTGGAAAATTGGCTTACCATAGTAAGCACTCGCCAAACGATACACAATTATGGAACGATAACCACAAGGATCCAAATCTTTATCAGAATGAGCGTAAGAAACATCAGATCTATTAAGAATTTGGTACCAATTCGTACTGTTAATTTCTTCACTATACTTCGCTTTATCAGTATACGCCAGACACATCTGATTTGACGCCACGATGCCTGTCCATGTGGCTTTATCAGGATAGAGCAGGTCAGGGATTAGATGATAGTCTGCAACTCCAAGGATATCATATTCCTTAGTGGAATTCCTTACCATCATGGTGGAAAGTCTTGAACCATACGCCTCCCGTCGCACATCGATATTTGGATACTTTTCTTCATATTCAGTCTCCATTTTGTCAAACGGTACTGAAAGAGATCCTGCATGGATAACATATAGTTCTTCTTTTTCTTCTGCGAACCATCCAAATCTCCAGCCAATCGCAACTGTCGAATCTATAACGATTCCAATTAAAACAATGGCGATTAGAGCTTGACTTTTTCTCATGGTTGACCCGTTATTACCGACTATACATATCGAAGTGATATTTCATACGTATATATTATGTACGTTATATGCTCTTACCGCTTTAACTACGTAACATTTCGACCAAAGGAGGTTATACTCTCGAAGGAGCAATTCTAATCAAGTGCAAAACATACCCTGCAAAGTGCTACGCAAAATAGCCTTAATCTAGGATCTACCGTAAACGTTATGGGCACTGTCGAGGAGGTCTAACCTTTTCCATTCTTCTGACTAGCGGTCACTTAAGGACATGAACTTACGGAAGAAGATCAGGTGTACTTAACGTTCAAAGCGAGCGTTGTACACTTCTTTCAAGTGGAATGTTAGAAAATTCTCCAGTATCTACCAAGGAAACTGAATGACACACGGCTGGAAGTGAGAAAGCTAGAAAGACGTAAGTTTCGAGCATATATCTTTGATTCTACATTCTTCACAGACTTCCTCCACTTTTTCTAGGTTCTCTGAACGTAGAAAATCATGCAGGATGCTATGTAGTTTATTTCTTGTTTCTTCGTTGGAGTAGGGTACAAGTTCCTGGACGGGAATACGACGTTTATTCTCATTTATAATCGCTACGGAGGGGGCTTTAACACCGTCCTGGTACTGTGATAGGATCCATGTCTTAATTCTGGCTTGAAGCTTCGCCCTCTCCCAAAGGAGCGGCGGTACTTCTTCATCATCGGTAATTCTGTACTCGATAACACGGACTTCTCCTTTATTTTCATTTTCCATCACATCGTTAAGCTTCCCTTGGACTTGAAATTCTGTCGCCTCTACCTGAATTCTACGAGGGAGGGGCAGTCCCAATCTCACCTTTGGAATAATTTCACCTTTTGGCCGTGGTATCACACTTATCGGAGAGAAAGCTCTCATACCAACATGTTGAAGGTCTTCCTTGGTGAGACCGTCCCTGAACTTGAGTTTCCATTGAGCGTAGGGGAAGAGATTTAACAAAAATGTGAGAAAGGACCTCATAGGACAGATGGGATATAGACCTAACGTGTCTGCTTGAATAGGGAGCAGAGTAAGTTCTTCCAATCTGAAAGCTAGCTTCTTAACTTTCCATAATAGTCCCTGCATTTGTGACATTTTAGACATTTTTCTCTTTAAATGGAGCAATACCTGCGAGATTGTCTCCAGGAAACGTCACAGACGCCTTTCTAATTTTGATTACCCTTGCCGAAACGGGAGATTGTACTGGATCTCCCTCTACTGTTCCAAGCAACTCCCTTTTCTTGATTCTGTCTCCTGGGTGGACTTTTGGGAGGAAGACTCCACTTTTTTGGGCGTGAACGGCCTCGATCTTCCCGAGAATTTGTTGATCGACTTGTTCTCCTTCTCCTTCGAGGAAGTCAGTATTTTCAAGTAGCTTAAGTACTAGTTCTCTTGCATAAGTTCGATCATCTAAATCAATCATTCCATTACCCCCTCGGATCTCTAAAATAGCAGCCGGAATATTTTCCTCCAAGGCCTCCACGAAGAGTTGTCCCCCCGTTCCATGAGAGGTTACTACTACTTTATGGGGGATGTGTTGGACGAGCTTCATGGCGATCTCTCTTTTGTGTAGTAAGATGTAGGGATAACATTCCTTCCCACATCCATGCAGATCAAAAACATAATCACATTCTTTCGCTTGGCTCCATATTGACGCGGCTATTCTTTCGGTAGCTGTCCCACGAGGGTCCCCTGGGAAAATTTTATTTAAATCTTGCGAGTCTGCTGGAGAGGCCCGCATTGTATAACGGAAAGCCTCTGGGTTGCAAGTGGAAATCACGATTACTGTACCATGTAACTCTTCTTCCTCCACTTTTTCCAAATAAGGCAAAATATCTTTCAAAACTACAATACTGGTGGCTTCATCTCCGTGGATACCTCCAGTTAGAAGAATCTTTTGACTATCCTTGTTTTTTCCTTCAAATACATAGGTATTAATCCATGTGTCTACTGAGATAGTTGGAATCTTTTTTTCCTTCAGTTTAATCCCCTAGGTTGACTTTTTTCCTTGATTATAAAGACTCCTTTTTAACCCTATTTCCTGCTTAAGATCCCACGGATACCTGCAGGATGAAGGTAACTTTATGTGACTAATGCTTCGACCAAAGTGCAAGTATACCTAACCCAGTTTCCTTGGCGTGAGCCTCATGATGAAGGGAAGGATGTGGTGGGATTCCTTTATTGTGACGAGGGCTAGCGCTCAACCTTTGGATAGATTTCCAAGAACTTAGTCTGAGAGGGCGCTTGGGGACCTCCACTCCACTTTTCCGTTTTTTACGACCGTATCCACCAGATTAACCCCCATCTTATAGCCGAGCCACCGGTGATTTGGCACGTTCATGATAATGATGTCAGCACGCTTTCCTTTCTTGAGCGAGCCTACCTCTTTCTCAAACCCAAGAGAAGCTGCGGCGTTGATTGTGGCCGCTGTTATGGCTTCAGCAGGAGTGATTCGCATGAAATAAACCGCGAGCGTGAGAACCGTTTGCAGGTTAGTTACCCAACAATTTGGATTTAGATCACTCGCTAACGCCATGGACAGACCGGAATCTATGATCTCCCTCCCATTGGGAAACGTTTCTGAGAGAAGCGCCATACAAGATGCAGGGAGGTAAATCCCAATGATACCTTTCTTTGCCATCAGTTGAAGGCCTTTTTTAGAAGCATGAAGGAGATGGCTAGCTGAAATTGCGTCTACTTGAGCTGCGAGTTCTGCCCCTCTAAGATTGCTTAACTCGTCTGCATGAAGGCGAGGGGTGAGCCCATGTTTCTTTCCAGCTTCCAAGATTTTCCGACCTTGTTCCACAGTAAACACCCCTTCCTCGACGAAAACATCGCAGAATTTCGCGAGGCCACGGTTCGCCACTTTTGGTATCATTTCTTCAATAATCTCCTCAACATACTTTTCTGGCGCGTTTTCATATCGCTGCGGGATTTCATGAGCGCCTAGAAACGTTGGGATGAGGTCAATTGGGTGTTCTTCATCGAGTTCTTTAATGGTTTCTAACAGCTTGAGTTCTTCCTCTGTATTCAGACCGTACCCACTTTTCACTTCAGCGGTGGTGGTTCCGTGTCGCAACATTTCATCCAATCGTCCCTTCGCTTGATCCTTTAGGTCTGACTTACTTGCATTCCTTGTTTTTCTCACAGTGCTATGAATACCGCCACCTCTTCTAGCGATTTGTCGGTAGGAAATGCCACGTACCTTTAAGGAAAGCTCGTTTTCCCTAGCACCAGCGTAGACTAAGTGGGTATGGGCATCGATGAAACCGGGTAGTACCAGCTTTCCAGTTGCATCGATTTCGTTTCCTTCATACGTTTCAGAGATTTCACTATCGTTCCCGATATCCAATATTTTTCCATCGTTTATAGCCATGCTTTCGTTCTCAATTACTCCCAATGCCCCATGTAACTCTCTTTGCAGTGCTCCTTCCGCTCCTCCTAGGGTCAAGAGTTCTGAGCCGTGTTTGATAATCAAATCAACCTCCATTTCTCCCCCTCATTTAAATATACCTCACTTTTGATTGAGGTGTCTCCTAAGCTCATGAACGAGGTGATACATACTTCGTACCGATCCCCCATCAATTACAATGTATTCCCCAGTAATATAGCTTGCTTCTGGAGAAAGGAGAAATACAACCAAATTAGCGATCTCTTCTGGTTTTGCAAAGCGTTTCATGGGGATTGCCTCCGTTCGTGCTTTTAAAGCAGTGGGGGCGTCGTAAGCTTCGTCCATCATTGGTGTTTCGACAGCTCCTGGGCAGACTGCGTTAACTCTAATGCCATATTTGGCCCATTCGACGGCGAGAACTTGAGATAGCTTAATTAACCCCGCTTTACTTGGACTGTACGCACCCATGTATATTTCTGGATGCAACCCGGAGATAGAGGATATATTGACGATGGATCCTCCCCTTTGCTCGATCATCTGTTTACCAATATACTTACTACAGAGGAAGGGGCCCCGAAGGTTGACGTCAATCACACGATCCCACTCTTCCACAGAGAGGTCTTCCATGGGGCCTTTTCGGACTATGCCCGCGTTATTTACGAGAAAATCAATTCTATTAAACGCTTCCATCGTTTCTTTGACCATATTTTTGACAGCACTCTTTTTAGTGACGTCAGCCTGTATGACGAGGCTCTCTCTACCCATTGAACGAATTTTCTCAGCAACCTTTTGTGCTTTTTCCCCACTTTTGTGGTAATTGATCACCACATCAGCACCTTCACGAGCTAGTCCACGGGCAATGGCTCTACCTATCCCACGACTCGAACCAGTAACTATGCCTTTTCGTCCTTTTAACCTCATACCTATCCCAAAGTATCGCAATTATTATCCGCATAAAAAAGAGTTGAGAGATTTCGGAGAAGATCTTCACGAAAGCTCTTGAAGTTCAAAGTTTATTTCAAAAGAGGAGGGTTGTCAGGATATAACAAAGAAATTCATCGTTTCTTGAAGCCTCTTGCTTCGTGTTCATTTCCTTCGACTTTCTGGAACAATTTCTCCATTTCCTGTTTTACGTCCACCTCATTTGCAGAAACGCCGTAGCCATAGTTCTCCCCAATCAAAATGATAGCGTTCTCAATTTCTGGTATGTATTGTTTACTCCTTTCAGCAATCTTTCCAAACGAGCCAGGTACTTCGACTTTGATGAGCCGTTTTTCCTCTCTTAGAGCGTTCTCCACCTTTAAATCGATGATCTCGTTTTCCAACTCGTCAATTTTATTCCCCCTGGCCTTCCACTCATTGAAAAATCGCTTACCAGTTTTGTACAACTGTTCATAGGGGACATCCCAAAGGTCGGAGAGTGATTCTAGGATTTGTTCGTGTGTCTGAATGGTTTCAAAGGCTTTCCCATCCGTAACGTATTCTAACCTCACTACCCCATCTTGGATACGTTCGGAGCTTGTTATTTTGATCAGTCCGATTTCGGCTGTATTATCTACGTGAGTTCCGCCACACGCCTCTACTTCCTCTCCGGTTTTTACGATCCTCAACTCTTTTCCTGGAACAGCACCCCCCTGATAGATGCGGAAACCGTATGTTTCTTCAGCCTTTGTTCTTGGTAAGATCCTCTTCTCCACTTCAATGCTCGATTGCACCTTTTGATTAGCGATTTGTTCAATCTCTTGGAGTGTATCAAAAGAGAGAGTTTTAAAGTGAGTTATATCCAATCGTGCTTTCTTTGGTGCTTTCTTTGCTCCAGCCTGCCAAACATGTTGGCCAAGAGTTTTACGTGCTGCCCAGTTAATTAAGTGGGCAGCGGTATGATTTTTCATTAACGAGTAACGGGTATTCCAATCGATCTTCCCACGGACCTCTTGCCCCTCTTCAAATGTAGAAACATCATCAAGTTTATGGAGGACTACCCCCTTCTCTTCTTTTACATTCAGAAGTCTCTTCCCTTCAATCGTACCTTTATCTCCTTCTTGCCCGCCGCCCCCTGGATAGAAAAGTGTTTTGTCAAGCACTAACCAATTACCTACAATGTCAATCACCTTCGCCTGGAAAGTCTGACGGTACTCATTTTCATAGTACAGTTTTTTCGTTTCTTTTACCCCTGTGAGCGTGAACTCCTCTTCTTCTTTTCGCTCTTTTTGCTCTTCATGAAGTTCATCTAGCCGCTCGTAAAAGTCGTCTGGTACGTCCCACCCCTGACTTCGCATCGTCTCTGGTTGAATCCCGTGGGTATCATACAGTTCAATCATCTTTTGGACGGTAGGTGCTTTAGTTTTTTCTAGTAATTTTCGTGCTTTTCGTTTATTCTTTTTGTAACGTTCCTTTTCGACTTGGATGATCTCGGATAACGAGGGCCCCATCTGAAGTTCCGTGAACCAGGTTCCAATTTCTTCGAGGTGCCATCGTAGGAGTTCTGGAACTGAAAGATCGAAATCACGTTTTTCGAGGATGTAAAAACACCTTCGCAGGATGTTTCGGATATTATGTCCCCCCCCAACATTGGAGGGAAGGGCCCCATCAGTCATTGCAAACAATAGGGCGCGCGAGTGATCAGCAAGCACGTAAAGGTCCCGTATAGGCAGGATCTCGTCTTCTAAGGTCCTAATTGAGTACCCAGTTTTCTCTGCGATCTGTTTCCACCCTCCTTGTCCTTCAAAATATACAACGTATTTCCCTACCTTGTGCCATTTCCTTGAAGGGCGGATTCCCGTTTGCTTGTACATCTTTTCTAGCACATGAGGAAAAACAGCATCGTAGCTTGTAGGCGTGCCTTGAGAGAACCATGCATATCTTTCTAGCCCCCCACCGTGATCTAACACTTTATTCTCTAATTCTTCATACCCCCCCTTCGTCTGCGTGTAGTCCATATAGACTTGATTCCCCAATTCAAGCCCTTCGGAGAAGTATTCAAGGGCGGGACCGAAATTCCCTCCACCCGCCCAGATATCCTCCTGAAAAATGACTCGTTCTGGATCGATCCCCAGACCTTGGACAATAAAGTCGAATATATGGTGTAAGGCTTTCTCTTTCGTAAAAACTTGTTTTGCAGTGTTAAACGCATGTTGACCAGGCATGATAAAGCCAGTATAATGCCTGCCGGTCATTCCAACGTGTTCTATGTCAGGAAAACGAAGACAGAATTGGGGAATTACTAATGGATTGGCAGGGGGCTCAGCCTCTCCACGCACGACGTAAGGTTGAAAGCAGTTGATTGATGCTGTGGTAAAATAAAGTTCGTCATACCATCTACTAACCACGGGATACCTTCGGATTTCGGTATAGCCATGCTTTTCAAGTGTTCTGGAAAAGGTCTTCCATGCGTCTCTATAGCTGAATTGCTTTCGAGTAAGTTTTTTACCAATAAACCGATACCCCCCAGAGCAAATCGGTTCACCACAATATTTCCTTTCCGTCCTCGACCAGAAGGGAGTGTCACAATTCTCACACTTGTAACGTTCATAACCCAATTCTTTGAGCGTTTTGGTAGGGTAATGCTTGTTGTAATCTTTGTGAAAGATGGGTTGCATTTTTTTCTTTACTTCTTTATCCGAAAGTCGGGTCATCATTCTCTCTCTTTTGAACATTGGAAGTATCTACACTCTTAGAGTATTCAGGAGATTTTTAAATCTAAGTTCTTGAATTAAAAGAGACTAAGAGTTTGGGTTTTTGACTGTTCAGTCAGGGAGATGAGCAATGGTAGTTAAGGCAGGATGTGCAGGTTACAGGTACTATCGAGCTCCTAAAGGGTGGAAGGAACAATATGAGCAAAAGATTCAAGCGTATGCCGATAAGTTCCCGTTACTCGAACTAAACTCCACCTTTTACAAGCTCCCAAGGGTCTCAACGGCTGAAAAATGGAAGAAATTGGTTGAAGAAGTCAACGATCAGTTTTCCTTCACAGTCAAGGCGAACCAACGTATTACCCATTCTCCTTCAAGTCCGACGTATGACAAAGCAAACCTTGATATTCCAGATGAACAAGAGGATAAGTTTGGGTACTTTCGCCCAACACAAGAGGTTTTTGATGCATGGACGGAGACGAAAGAGATATGTGAGGCGCTTAATGTGGACATCTGTCTTTTCCAAACTCCGGCGAGCTTCAGACCAACTGAGGGCCATCTTGAAAATCTGAAACATTTTTTCTCTCAAATCAGCGGAGATTTTGCCTTTGCCTTTGAACCTAGAGGCAATGAATGGAAATCCGTGAAGCTCAATGAAACTAAGCAGAACCTAATTCGGGTGATGGATCATTTCATGGAGAAGCCCTCTGTTACCACCGGGTTAGCCTATTTCCGACTTCACGGCCTAGGTAAGCGGAAGCATAGGTACAAATTCACGAATGAAGATCTCTTGAAGCTTTCCGAGACATGCAAGGAACATAAAGGGAAGGTATATGTGGTATTCAACAACTTTGAAATGTTCAATGATTGTCAGCGGTTTCTCCACTACGAAGAGAGAGGGGAGATCACTGATGTTTCGTGGGGGGCAAAAGCGGTAGTTGACACAATCGCCGTTGACTTTCCCACAACAAGAGAGAAAATTCTTTCAAAGTGTGGTCGCTGGTGGGTGTGGGTTAATCCCGATAAGAGTATACGGGTAAAAGAGGCCCTTACGTCTGTTGAGAAAGAAAAATTTGCCAATGAAGGTGAGCTTTTACAAGCGATTAAGGCCAGTACGGATCTTCACTGACAGCTTAGCGATCCTCTTCTCTTTTTTTCATTACTTTCCCGAAAGCCTCACTTGCGCGGTCTTCCTTTTCCTCCTCTCTGTCAGTAGCCTCTTTTGGTTCCTCTTCTCCCTCTTTTTTTGGCATTTCCCCTTCTTCGAGGTGGTCTTTGTCCAATTTTTCCACTTCTATTTCGATTTCCTCTGGCTCTTCTTTTTTTGCTGACTCTTTTTCTCGTACTGTCAGTTCACCAGTGAGCTGGAGGAGTTCACCTAATATCTCTGATTTACCTATGTATAGAAGAATGTGGTCTCCCTTCTGTAATTGGTTAGTTTCGATTATGCTCCCGTTTCGTCTTATCCCTAATACTTTCACGTGTCTCTTGAAATCTTTCTCAAGTAGTGTAGGAGAGCGACCAACATATTCGCGTGGCGAAGGTAACGCGATTACATTTGGTCTGTCATATCCTAGGGCAAGTTTTCCTGTTAACTCTCGCAGAATGGCCTCTGTGTCTTCAATTATCTGGACATTCTCGAATTTTCCAGCAGAAAGGTCTAAGAACGCTGGTTTGTTATTAGAAAGGAGGATCAGTTCCACGTCAGGATTTCTCTTTCGGACGTTAGTTATGATATGTCCTGCGAGATCAGGGTTGTCGACCAAGACGATGACTCTGCTTGCGTTACTGAATGTTACAATTTCATACAGGGTGTCAGTCTTTAATTCTTCAGGGTTGTCTAAGATAAGTTTGTTAATTTCACCTGGAAGATTTTCAACCCAAAGTCGTTTCTTTCCAGCAATTAAAGCAGTTTTAACACCCATACCGAGAGCCATGAGTTTATTTAAAAGCATTTCCGTGAGCTGATTGGAACCGAAAACGTAAAACACATTAGGCTTTGCGTTTACCTTGTCTGCGAATTTCTTTACCTTAGGTTTCATGAAAAAACTCATTAGAGCACCCAAAATCCAACCCATTACAAATAGGAGTCGCCAAAGAGGGAAAGGTAGACCAAGTTCCGGGAGACCGTGGGGCGTAGCTACGTATATGTTCCATGCATCAATAACGAGGAGTACGAGGAAAATCAAGACGCCAATTCCTGCAAGAACTAAGATAAGCATCTTCATGGCAGAAAAAAGTCGTACTACACCAATTAAAGAGTACCAGTAGTGTCCAAGTTTGCTTCTAAGCCGTCCCAGCCTGATCTTCACTCGGATTCGGAGACCCCGAAAGGGGGGTAGAGCAACGAAAAGAATTAAGCCTACGCCTACTAGCACAAAGAATACTAGAAGAACAAGAGAATGGGCATTTATGAAGTCTATAATTTGACGTAAAACCAAGTCTTTCCCCCTATCATGGGTGGGTGAACGATATTTAAAAGGTCCCCCTTTTTGGGAAACTCTTAAGATACTGTGTCTACTGAAAAAAGAGGCAATGTAACACTCCTTACGTAACGAATACCTTAAAAAAAGGTGAGAGAGATGCACGAAGTAAAAGGAAGGGGCAAGTTATGGGGAGGGAAGAAAAAACTTAAGAAATATGAAACGATGCATATCTAAAAGGAAATATGGTAACCTTGTCAGGTTAAGATAGAGAATGGCTATTGGAAAAGGAGACCTTTGTTCTAGATGTAAGGGGGTGAAGAGACTTTGCGGTGCACGCACTTGTCCCCTTCTCTTAAAGTTGAAGTATTTAAAAGAGGACGTTCCCAAACTCAGAAAACGTGAAATTAAAGCCGTCTCTAGGCCAGATTTCTTAGTTGGAGAATACGGCTATCCTGAGGTAAACCTTGGCCCGCTTTCCTCTCCTTCGCCCTTTCACGGTTCACGGGAAGACCCTGATGAGTGGGCTGCAACCGACAAAAGTATGGAGGATATCCTCAAGCTTCGTCTCTCGACACTCTATTCTCGCACGAAAGTACGGGTGAAAGATGCTCGAAAGCGAAGAAAGATCCAACAGATGAGTATCAGCACAAGCCCCTTGGGAGTGGAGATAGGACTGAAGAAAAGACCTAAAACTACGGCAAAGCTTGATGCAGACATCCCGCCAGTGGGGTTATCTGGGGAATTGGAAAGGCTAGAAATTGTGGATAACATTAGCGCTCCTAGAAAACTTGAGACAGCTGTGGAAGAGGACGTGACCGTTAAAAGAATTGCACCAGAACTCTGGGAACATGATATAGGGGGCTATAAAATTATGAGATTGTTATCCACTGGAATGTTGGGTAGAATAAGAAAACGAAAGTTTGTTCCCACTAGGTGGGCAATTACTGCTACTGATAGTATTTTGGCGAATTTCTTTCTTGATGAGATTCGAGATTACAGTTCGGTGGGAAACGGAGCCCTCTATTCGAGAAGCTACCTTGGGAACATCTATTACATCTTACTGCTTCCATCTCCATGTTGGAGAATGGAAATGTTTGAGATTTGGCTTCCACGAAGTGTCTGGACTAACAAAGAACCTTCTATCTATCGAATCTACGAAGATTATGACGGGACTCCCACAAAAATGGATGGCGGCTATTACGCAATTCGCTATGGTATTTTAGAACATTTAACTAAAAAGCACAAAAAAGCTGCCGCTTTGGCCGTTCGAATCATCACTTCCTCCTACTATGCACCCGTCGGATCCTGGCAGATCCGAGAAAGTGTGAGATTGGCGTTAAAGAAAGGTCCAGTGAAAAAAGGTGGGGTACAGGATCTCCTTTCGTACCTCTTCGCACAGGAAAAAGATCGCATAAACATCAACCTTCCTAAGAGATCCTGGCTTGTGAAAGTGTTGAACACTCCAACTCTTGATGAATATTTGGGACAAAAAAGAAGAACGGATAAACAAATTCAGGAGAGCTAAATCTACTGAGTTCTGTAAGTGTGTTTCCCAAACGACTAAATGCGACAATGTGAAGAGGCGAATATTTTTAACTTTTGCACCCTCCTTACTGTGTTGGTGGGGGATGAATTGGCAAAACTTTTTATAGGAAGTAGATCTCGTAAGAAATAACAAGGATGTGCGCCTTCGGGACAAAAAACTAAAAGTAGCATCCTTATTCGAGTGAGGACAGGCTCGTAAAACTATCTCCGAACGCCCTGTGGACGGGTAACCTGAACGGTTTACTGCGACATACAGGCTTGAGATACGCCAGCCATCAAATGCTCAAGCACTCGCAGGAAGCTCTATCCAATCCCTGATTGGTTAGAGTAGTTCACTAAAATAAGTAACACCTAAAATGAGGGAGACTATTGTCAGAGGATCTCTTATCTGAAGAACAAATACTAGCGGAGCGTACTCCGCATATCGTTTCATTCTGGCCGTACTACCTTTACTTTCTTTGGTATGTAATAGGTTCTAGCCTTCTCCTTTGGAAACTGGACTGGTTTATGGACTTAGTTCGAAGCAGCGTGATAGGTGCCTTTTTTGGCCAAACGGGTGTGATCGTTACCTTCATGGTGGTTTGGTGGTTACTAATGATAATTCCAGCCTTAATATTTTCCCTTTTACGAATTAAATGGGGATGGGTTGTCGGGTTTGCCCTCATTGCCACTGTGGCTACCTACCTTTTCCATCACTTCAATGTTACCGAATCGTTTCTTTTGTACGCTACGATCGGATTGGGAGTACTTGGGTTAGTTTTATCGGATATCTATCGAAGATCTCATCGTTACTTTCTCACATCCTTTCGGATCATTACAAGACTTGGCTTTTTAGGTTCTACCACCAGGCAAACTCCTTACGCTCAGATCGATGATCTCGTCACAAAGAAAGGGTTTTTGGGCCAAATCTTCAATTACGCATCAATTCTTCCATTGACGCCTCCAGGCATTGGAACTGGGAGTGATGAAGCAAGAGTTTCCGTTGGAGTTGGAGGCGGGGTAAGTGGAGATGCTAAAGCTGGAAAAGTTGGTGCAGGAGCTGGTGTTGGAGTAGAAGGTGGGAGAAGCGTAACTGTGCCCAGATCTCGGACCTATTTCATTCTATATGGGATTCCTCATCCAGATGAAGTAGAAGAGCTCATTCTCGAAAGGATGAGAGAAAAAGAACCAGCATTTCAAGTCGAAAGGCAAACGAAAATTCTAGGGAAGAAGCTTGATCAGCTGATCAAGGAACGAGAGGAAGAGAAATTTGAAAACAAAAAGTAAAAACCTTTTATTTTTACGATAACCCAAAAATGCGCATTACGTGAATTTTAATCCTCACGTTTCCTACCTTCTCGTGTTTTTGTGACCTAACTTATCAGTGTAGGTATTTGAACCTCATGTCGTTTACGCATTGAAAAACGGGTTATCCTAGAAAAATCTTTTTATTAAGATAATGTTTTGGAACAAGCGTAATTATCTGGTAACTGTGTCTCCAATGTCAGAAAAAGAACAATTCTATTCAGCATTGAAATTCCATTTCTTCCCAAAATTACTCACTCCGTGGGATGTAAAGAGAGTTTTGGATGCGTCTTCGTTATCAATTCATGAAGTTATGAACGGGACAGCTAAAGAATCCAAAAATTTTGGAGAAGGTACGCAAAGACTCGTAAATTCCGCCATTTTAAGGCTCCAACCTATTTATAAGGTCGAGGGGGACAAGAAAGTCTTGGTAAAAGAGAGAGTAGAAAATTGGCTTACTTCACATAGGGAAGGGGTTAAATCTCTCATAGAGATTGGTAAAGAGGATATGGCTCGGAAATTAACTTTAAACTTTGCCTCTTCCATCGGATTCATGATTACTAAGTATGTGTCCTCCCAGAAGCTCCCTGAAGAGTTTGAAGAACTTTTCGGCAAAATGGAGTTTTCTGAAGGCTGGGCAGTACCGTTAGAGGCCTTCCTGAAAGATAACGCTTGGACACGCACCTTGGAAAGCATAAACTTCCGTCAGGAATTCTATTTACTTATTAGTGCTAATTTTCACAATGTTTCCACCCTACAAGGGAACAAAAAAGAACGAAGGCTTCCAGGAGAGTTACAGGATCTATCCGCCTATAGACAAAAGCTTAAAGAGTACTTCAAAGCTACGATAGAAAAACCTCCAACGTATTATACGATTAAAGCACTTGAGATCTCCTCGGTTGTGGGTTTGGAAGGAGTTAAAACCTGGGAACAGGGGGAGGTTACTACTCTACTTTCAAAAATCGGAGATTCTCTCATAAAAACCGAAACAGAGGATATCTTCCCCCCCATACTACGTAACATTTACCATGTAGCAAAGTATATCATTGAAGACGATCAAGAGAAGATTTTTAACAAATTTCAAGATATTGGCGAGAGTATTGTGGGTGAGAGGCTGAAACTTGCAGGAATGACGGAAAAACTTGGGTTTACCATTTCTCCTTCTGTTTTATCTGCGATATCCTCTCCTCCTACGCCTTTTCTCGATCTCTTTGAGGAGTTAGATCCCGATCAAATCCCCCTTCTACCCAGTGAAACGTCAAGGAGGATCTCAAATTGGAGTAATCAGGTAAAGTTCTTTCTTTTACCCTTATTAGCTCGATATCCTTCCTCAGCGAGTGCAATACGAAACGTAATTAGGGATCCTCTAGGCTCTATAGCATTACTATCCTTTATTGGACCCCTATTTCCATATGTTGTGGATTGTATCATGATTAGCACCAAGAGAGACTACGAGAAAGCGAAGGTCAATAAGTGGATCCAAGGCTTGACTCGGCTTTTCAGGGAGAAAGTAGATTTACTTTTGAAACTTGGGGAAACGGTTGAAGATCCCACTTTCTCAAATGTGTTGGACTTTTTCGCGTCTCGGGAGGTTTTCTGGTCAGAGTTTCGTCTTATCTCCAAGGAAGTGAAGGAAAAGATTAAAAGCTTCAAAGCTGGTTCAGATTTACTTAAAGTATTCTCCGAACTGCAATCTCTTACAGATGTTACGGCTAAATCTCCGTTAAAAAGGAAACGAGCGATTCCTGAGGAGATAAAAGACCTCTACATCTAGCAATTTATGCTTTTCCCCTCTTCGTCTCCCCCTTTTCTTTTTTCCTCCATCTTTCTATAAGCCACCGCTTCGAGACCTTACGTCCTACGTACCATCGGATTATTGCATACCCAGCGATCAAGCAACTTAGAATTCCCACTGCTACGGTCTCTCTCCATAACGTGAAGATTCTTCCTTCATTTTCTTTAATCGAAAAAGTAAATGTGCGTAATTCAAACTTATCAAGCGCTCTGAAGATCTTAACGTGGTAGGTTCCCACTTCTCGCGGGGTGAAGGAGACAACATAGACCCCCTTTCCTATGATCCCCAACGGAGCATAGAGGATTTCTTCACCAGTGATGTTACAGGAAACATTCAATCCCATAAGAGACGTATTGGATCCATTTCTTACAATATGAACTGTGATGAATGAGGCATTTCCTCGACGGTTTATCTCTTTTTGAAAAGCTTTTATTTCTGGTACGCCACGCACATCAAGCTCCAGGACTTGATCTATCTCTACCCAGCTTTCATTCCACGGGAGTCTGACTTCAAACTTTACACTATTGTTTGCTTGGGGGAGGTTCGGGTCTAAACTTTGGTTCAGAAGGTATGAAGCATTAATCGAGTAAGGTTGCAGTGTTTGAATAGTTTCGTTCTTCCACTTGAAATTAGCTCTGAGACTAGCATTTGAAATAGATGCATTGGTATTTGCGTCTTTTAACTTAAAAGTTGTATTTAAGGCCCCTCCAATGAGCAAAGATCGTCTAGATCGGCTACCATTAATTATAACATCTCCAATTTTTAAGCCTGTAACGGTGAGGTTCGCTTCAAAGAGATCCACTGTTGTTTTAGTAATCCCCCAAATTAGCCTTATGCTTATTTGAAGATCAGTAGTGTCTGGAAAGACGGTAGGCATGGTTCCATTGATCTCATTCTCGTTACGTGCGTTAAGAGGCTGCCTACCCCATTCGTAGGGGATATCAAATTGGGTTAACCAATTGAATTCTAACTGTGCTGGGACATAGTCAGGAAAACTACCACTGGCGTTATATGTAAGGTTAACATCGAATGAGAAGGGTTCTCCCATACTATAGTCAGAACGGTTACCACGAATGTCGTATATTACGTCATCCCAAATGCGAAATCGTGTGTTGTTTGCAGAGTGATTAAAACCGAAGGAATCATTTAGGAATACCCTCATTTTGTAATGACCTAGATACCACTCGGTAGGTACAGACCAGTGAAGAGCAAATGTCGTGTTGTATGGGTGGAGGGCACTGCGGGATAACACCGTTTCTGACGTGTTCACTCTAATGATTTTATAGTTGAACGTTCCTGTGGTGTTACGGTAAGCTGGCGCGCTTTCTGCTGTGAAATTCATTCGAAGGGGGGTGCCAGGGGAGAACCCAAGTTCCCCCTCTGGATATTTGAATTTGAGATGTATTCGAAAACCCACTCGGAACTCTTTCGTGAGGGTATTTTGGAAAAGGGGGAGACCTGTGATGTTAAAAGTAACTGAGATGAGTAGTTGGTAGGAACCAAAACCAGGAGCTGGAGTTTCGGTGTCGTTATCGGTGGGAATTGTGGTTGTATAAATACTCTTTGAAGCGTTAAAGGATAAAAATCCAGTTAAGGGGGTACTCGCGTTTAAGAGGGTATAGTTCACGGAGAGATCGCGTATATGAGAGTTCATGAACTGAACTGAGACGTTCACCCCCAACCCTTCCCCAATTATTAGCTGCTCTGAAGAGAACGTTACCCTCGAGTTATAGGTTTCAAGTAACTTTTTGGTGGCATGATACACCAAGAATGCTCCAACAGACTCAAAAATGGTGACTCTTCTATTTTGAGGATTCTTAGAGAGGCCACCACCGTGAACTTGACTTCTATTGACAAAGGAGAGGGAGGAATTGATTATAGAGGGATTAATTGTCGAGTTCACTAGGACCAACGTTTCGAGAGCTAGGCCAGTCTGGAAAACTGTTGGAGAGGAAGGATCCCATCCAAACCCTCCCTGAAGGTCTTCCTCGGAACCGTTATACCTACGAGAAAGGATAAACTGTTCAATGTCCTGAGGGTTGTTAAGGGCACCCATTTGATGGAGCACTAACGTAGAGAGGTAATTTTGAAACATTTTTTGGGTTTCATTAGTAGAGTGTTCGTCCGTAAAGTGACCATTGGTAAAAAACTGATTCAGAGCAATTTTTACAGTAGAATCTAATCCATAAACTGGATGTTTGTAACTGTGGAGAGCTAGAGTAGCCAAGGAAAGATCTAAAAGGGAGATATTCTCTGAAGCTAGAGACGTGTTTAGCTTGGTGGTGACATAGTTAATCACACTCTCGTTGTAAACTGATGGCTCTACATGGGTAAGATTTGCAGTCAAAATAGCAAATGATGTACTACGTAGGGATACTTCTCCTTCAAGCCAGTTTTTGAAGCCCCAGAGAGAGCTATTTGGTGACGGTAGGGAAACTGAAGTATTACTCAAGAAGTATTTTAGATCTTCAAGCGTCTCGTTAACTCTACCGACTAGTGACAGACCAAGAGACGAAAAATACGTGGCATTCATAAAAGATTGCGTCCCTTGACTAATTTGAAAGCCACCATCGAGGAACTGACGTTCTAATACGTAGGAAATGAGAGAAGGAAAACTAAGATTCTTTTCATTTCCTCCTCCTTCACCGCTTTCTTCGGAAAAAGACTCACTTTCGACAAGGCTAAGAGGATTAGCCTCCCTCTTTTGACTTTTTATGGAAAAAGAACGGGGGTTTTCAAGTTTTTCATTGGTTTCATACTGGTAGAATGGAACATAAAGCAATCCAATGATTAAAATAGGTATCGATATGGCATAAAGTTTCCTCATTTCCTCCCCTTCGAAAAAGCACTGAAAGTCTTCATAAGATTGATTTCTCCATAATAATGTCTTTAAAAAGTTATGACTCTCCCTTAGGTGGAGGAAGGGTTTTGGTGTTTTCACCCAATTGGGTTTGAATGTTCTTGATATCCTGTCGGAATTCTTGAATTGATTCATGAAGTTGTTTAATTTGATCTTGAACAGTTGTTAAAGTAGCGTCTTCCTCCTCCAGTTTCCTCAGAAGTTTCTTCCACTGTCGTTCCAATTCGTCAAATCTGACTTCTAGGGGAGCTTTGACTTCGTCCTCTATCTTCTGTGAAAGTTGTTCGATCCTTTCCTCTTTCAGTTCTATTCGTTTCATGGCCTCAACTGTTGAACTTTCCAGAGTTTGAAAGTTTTCTATTTGTTTTTCCTCCATTGCCTCGATTTCCTCTAGGAGATCCGTATAGTTTTCCTCGGTTTTTCTTTGAATATCTTCAAGGGCATCTTTGAGCGTTTCTAACAGCTGAGTGATACTCTGTTGATCTCTCTTTAGCTCTTTAATATGCTCTCTCAACATATTCTTGAGATCATTAATTTCTGAAGTAGTACTCTCTACAAGGTGTCGTTGAGTTGTGCGAAGTTCTTTTTTGCCTTCTTGTATGATTTGCTCTATTTTCTGGTGTTCCTCAGCTGCAACATCATTTAACTTCTTCAAGATCAAATCTTCCAATTCACTAACTTGTACTTTTCGTTCTTTTCTTACTTCACTGAGTTCCTCGGTGATCTGAGAGAAGCCATCTTGGGTGGTAGCTCGTTGCTGGTGCATTTCTTTTTGAAGATCGCTATTAAGGACGTTTAATTGGTCAGAAATGTCTTGAAACGCTTTAAAAATCTGTTCTTTAGTTGTTTTTAACACTCTTTCAGTTTCTGTTTGGTGAGAGGTTAGGTCTTGGCGAACCTGATCAATCTGTTCCCTTAACTCACCTTCCGAGCGGTAAATTTCTTGGAGGATTTTTTTGTCGCCTTCAGCAATAGTTTCTGCGATTTTACGGAACGCATCTATTTTGGAGGAAAGAAATTCTCCGAAGGTTGTGACCATATCAAATGATTTCTCCTCAAACTGTTCAAGGTTGGGAATTTCAATTTCCACTGGATGAGGAGGAGCTAGGGTCTCTGTGGGAAGGATAGTTATGGGTACTTTTTCAACTTCATTACCTCTACCCATTCTAAAGGCTGTAAGAGCTTTTTGAGGAGTGTCGAATTTGTTATAGTTTAAAAAAACACCTAGGGGCACGCTAAACGACTGGGCAATTCGTTGAGTAGTTTTGTCAATTTCTGAAGGTTCTGAAATGGGATGAGAGTGGACCCAGGCGATGGGAACCGACTCGCTCATAATTTCAAAGTGATCAATGGAAGAATGATATTTTTTCCCCATTTCTGTTAATGCAACACCCGTAGATGTTGATTGCAAGTATCGTGAAGGGGGAACCCAGATCTTTTCTGCCTTTACTTTTCTTTGCCCCTCATCCGTTATATATTTCCCGTAGAGCACTCCCATACCTTCTTTTGGCTTGATTTTTTGAAATGCAGTAATGAGACGGGAAAAAACATAGTCAGGAAGTAAGAGTTCAACAGGTTGTTCAGTTTTGTTCATCTTTTCTCCTCCTGTGATAACCTCTCTCACATACAAAAGAACTTTGTATGCATGTGGTATATAAAAGATGAACAATAACTTATAAATTCCGTGAGGCAGGAAAGAGTCTCAAGAGGAGGAACTTTTTTAGGCGGGAGGAAACAATAAGATCTTTTGTGCCATATACTCTTAGTTGATGTACTCCCTTGGAGGTTTTCCTATGGAAGATGTTCCTTCATAGGTTCACACTCTTCCTTTTACAGAGCTCTCCTAGATCAGAAGTGAATACTACCTCCCGAAGATCGTAAACGTCAAGTTTTTTCATGGCTAACCGATCGATCCCAATTCCCCAAGCAAGCACTGGTGTTTCAATTCCAAGCGGCTTAGTGACTTCGGGCCTGAAAATTCCCCCAGGTAACGTTTCTACCCATCCAATATCAGGAATTTTTACGAAGCCCTCCACACTTGGTTCTGTGAATGGAAAGTACCCTGGCTTAAACCAAACGTCTTCATCTGCAAAACCGAGTTCATTAGCGATCCTTTTTAGATACCAGAGGAGATGTCGAAAGGTAAGATCTTCACCCACTACGATTCCTTCACATTGGTAGAATTCAATGAAATGATTGGGATCAATAACGTCAGGACGGAAATTTCGATCAATCGTGAAAATTTTAACTGGTAACTCTTCTTCTGATATTTCTGCAAGACTCCTTACGGACACAGCAGTAGTATGACTTCTAAGAACAAGTTTCTTGGCTAACTCGGCATCCCAAAACCCCCACCCTTCACTTTGTGTGTTCCATCCATTTTCATGAGTTTCCTTCACGGGTTTCCACAACTCTTCGTTGGGGAGGTCTCCTATTGGAGGATTTTTGAGGAGAAATATGTCATGGACATCTCTTGCTGGATGATCAGAAGGCATAAAGAGCGCATCACAGTTCCAGAAGTTCAATTCGACAAAGGGTCCTTTCCTCTCTTGAAACCCCATTCCAATCAAAATTTTTCGAAGGTCGTTAATCAGTTGGCGATAGGGGTGTGTTTTACCTGGGCTAATGTTATAACTTGGCAAAGAAACATCGTATTCGGAGAGTTCGACGTCTTTCCAACTTCCTTTTGTTATCATTTCAGAGTTGAGGGTAGAAACGGGTTTCTTTATCTTGATTTTCCCTTCACTGACCTTCCTTCCTAAATCAGTGAGCTGAGTTTGGCGAGTTTTTTTCTCCCGAATATTCACTAAGTTACGTCTCTTTAACCTGAGTACGATACTTTCAGCGTTTTCTATAGAGAGGTTTGAAATAGGCATCTCTTTATGTTTAAAGATCGTTTCGATGACTTTTTCTTCTGGGAACGTTCCCACGTCTTCTTTTGGTTGTAACCTCTTCACAGTAGAACCGTCAATATCGATGATACCCTTTCGCTTTAACCAACCGAGGCCAATTTCAAGATCCTTTTTTGAAATCCGTTCGCATTTTTGTAGTTCAGTTAACTCAACTTCGTTATCAATCATCGTTAGGATCTTCCGTTCAGGTAGCTGATGAGTTCGATACGTCTTCCCTTCCTTTGTGAGTTCCATAATGTCATACTTTTTGACGTCAAGGTCTATTAGGTTGGTTGCTTTAAGGGATTCACAAACTGAGTTGACGGTTTCGGTTTTTAAGTTAAGTCCTTTTGCAATTTCATCTACAGTCGACTTTCCCTCTTCTGCTAAGAACGCTAATACTTCTTTCTCATACGTTTTTAACTCAATTGTCCTCATCTCCCACACCTTAAAGCGTCCTAACTAGTATCTTAATGTTCCTACAATACCATCGAAACGAGATAGCATTTCGCCAGGTTCACCGTCCCTCGAAATGAGCTTCACTTCGGTACCGTAATTTTTAGCTTTCTCCAACAAGAACCCAATTGGGTCATCTGATACCTGCTCTACCTTAACGGAATCATCGTATTGATGACATTTCCTTTTGATAAGGTCTTTAATCTCTGTTTCACTTCTTCTTTCCCTATCAAAGACAAAATGGGGCCGCGTACTCTTTCCGCACTTCCCCTTAAACACCCGACCGGATAATTCTTCACTTAGTACGAGAGTTTCTACTCTACCATTTCGTAAGGCTTCAAATGCCTCATCAAATCCAAATGTGAGTCTTTCTGAAGCTTTACCAGCTAGATCCATCACTCGATCCATAACTTCTTTCTCTTTTGCGTAGCGACTATCCCTAATGAATTTCGATCCCTTGTTCAAGGCCTCTCTTAGCCCAGCCATTCCTAAATACTGGGTTTTAACTTTACCAATGATCTTGTTTTTCAGGATCTTGGGGAGGTAATCCTCTAAATCCTCTTTGGCATAAGCTGGCCCCCCAAGAATGATCCCCTCTATCTCTTTCCTTGTAAAGATCTCCTTCGCAATCCTTGCCACTCGTTTGAGAAATCGCTCGTAGCGCTCTTCGATCAATCTTTCAAATCGCTGTTGGGATTGTCCACCTTTGCCATGCTTAGACGGTACATATCCAGTAAGATCTTTCAGTATTCTTGCTTGGGATCCCTCTAGCATTCCAAAAGTTGCGTTATCGCGTTCAATCAAGATAACCCCATATTGTCTCTTCCTTTTGACAAGTTCCTCTAAAAGTTCCGTGTGAAAGTGAGAATCACAGAGGTATCTCTTCCTCTGGATCTGTCGAGGGGGTACTACTTCATGCAGTTCTAACGATCCCTCTTGAGTAATACCACAATAGATAATAAGGCCATTTTCTGGAAAACGCCTATACTTCTTTAAGCGTCGGAGAATGGATTGTAATGCAGACTGAACGTGCTTCCGTGTTTGCTTTGATTGGATATTTTCTGCTGTGGCTAATTCTTGGGATACTAGGTCTCTCATCTCATGGACTGAAGTCCCAGACGGTATAATCAACGTTACAAGAGTAGTAGAGTGACCGTCTACTGCCCGTTTCCCTTTTAATGCCTTGATTTTCTTTTTAAGCTCATGCAACTCGAGATTTGCAGTACTCACCGCTTCACCTTGCAGTAACTTTAAAATACTCTCCATTAAGGTGGAGGACTACGTAACACCGATCTCTTTGAGTATTTCCATTCTTTTTTTCTGGAGTTCCTTTATAAAACCTGTTCCTTTGTCCCTCCCTTCGAACTGGATTCGTATCGGGTTCTTTGTACTCGGAGGGGTCACTAGAGGTCTAGTTTCTTTCAACATGGATGAAAGCGAGTTGGGGGTACGTATTTCCACGGTATTAACCTCCACTCGGACTTTATCTTTACGTTTAACCACCACTTCACTGTCTCGATCTTCTAACGTTCCTCTCTTCACATTAAAACGTAGTCTTTTGTTCGAAATCCTGTTTCTTGGCCAAAATCCATCAAGACTTCCAATATTCACAAACGCACCAGTTTCTGTCACGTTAACGATTTCTCCTTCTAGTATCTCTCCCTCGAGCGGTCTGAAGCAAACCAATTCTATCTCTGTGTTGAAGAAGATATCCGGAGAGCGAGGCGGAATTAACCCCTCTCCTTTAACCCTACAAGAGATGACTGCGACAACTAGACCAATATCTTCTAAGACCACACCCTCGAGTGACTGCCTGAGAGTTTTTAATAGAAGTTCGTCAGCGTTTTTGTTGGGATCTAGTTGTTCGGGTGAAAGAGACGTTTTTGCTTGGACGTCAAGCAAGTAGAACACAGTTAAACCCCCATTTTACAGCAGGAAAGTACACCTTATAAATGTAGATACTTTTTTTTAGGGAGACACCTAGGTGAGAGACCTAAAAAGTGGTATCAGAAGGGCGTTCCACTTTTTCATTTTGATGGCTTCCTTAACGAACGTCTCCTTCGCATCAAGAAATAGACTAGCGCTCCTCCAATTCCTCCACCAACCAGACTAGGAAGAAGGATCCACATCCATTGACTATCTGCTCCTTTTACATTAACGGTTCTTTCGTATAATTTCTCTGTTTTATTGGAAAAAATGGTAGTCCGAATGAAATTTAAGGTGTAGCGTCCCTTTTCAAGTCCCTGGATTTTTCCACTTATATCATATAGAGAGAGACAAGCAGCAATAATGGTAGAATTGTATATTTCCCAGATGGTGAAGTTCCTCCCATCTTTCTCCAACTTCAGGATAATCCAGTTTTCTGCACCAGACCACACGACTAGCTCTTGGGAAAACTGAACAGTATGTGTCCTTTCTTCTACTGAAAGCGCTTCCTGTCCACAATGACAACATCCTCTGGTTTCAATGACATCATAAGAGAGTTCTGGTGTGCTTTTCGTTCCTCTCCAAAGCTGGATTCCAAACACACTGCCTACTACTATAAGTACGAGGGCCAAAGTGCCAGTGATTTTTCGATCCACGTGATTCCCTCTAGTAACCAAAAACATCGAAAGTTATAAAGTTTCTTATCGCTCCTGTAGAATGTAAGTGTTCAAGGTTCTAATGTTTCAGGATCTCGGGGAAAAAGTGTCGCTTCTCGAATGTTATCTAATTTCAGTACAAGAGCAGTTAACCTAGCTAAACCACATGCGTATCCACCGTGGGGCGGCATCCCGAATTTGAAGCTCTTAAGGTAGTATCCAAAGTTCTCTGGAGCTAATCCCTTTTCGATCATCTGCTGCTTTAAAATATCGAATCGATGCTCTCTTTGGCTACCAGTAATAATTTCCTCGCCTCGGTAAAGCAGGTCAAAACTTTTCGTACGAGTTTTCCCCTTTCGCATGTGGTAAAATGGCCTAACGTCCCATGGATAATCTGTAATCCAAATAAAATCACTGTTATGCTTGTCATTGGCGATTTGTCCAAGAATTTTTTCTCCTTCTGGAGAGATTTCTTTTCCTTCTAGTTTGATTCCATGTTCTTTAAGGATATTCCTAGCTTCCTGAAAGGTTATTCTAGGAAAGGGGGGACGTTGAACGCGAGGGGGGACCTTTCCCAACGCATTGAAGAATTGTCTCCCTTCATTCGTGAGGAACCGGAAAATGTGTTTGAACATCTCTTCTGCTAAGTCAAGTAGTTCCCCTATTCCCTCGATCCAAGCCATCTCAAGGTCAAGAGATGTAAACTCTGTAAGATGACGTGTAGTATGGGAAGGTTCCGCTCTAAAAGCTGGACCAATTTCAAAAACCTTCTCTAAAGAAGCTGCCATGAGTTGTTTGTAAAGTTGAGGAGACTGCCTAAGGTAACTTTCTCTATCGAAATATTTAACTTTGAACACATCGGCACCACCTTCTGTTGCGTAAGGAGAAAGGACGGGCGTATCTATTCGAACAAAATCGCGAGCGAGCAAAAAGTCTTCAAACGCCTTGGAGATGAGCGCCCGAACTCTAAAAATAGCTTTATCTTCTCCGCGAAGGTCCAGCATTCTCCATTTTATCCGTTGCCGGAGTCCACTTGTTCCCTTAAAAATATCCACTGGTAAGGGAGCCTCCGCTTTGTTGACAGTTAGGGTCTCGGGGATGATCTCAAAACCGTAATCATTGTTGGCTTCACGCACTTTACCTTTTGCCATAATTGCGGAGGAAGGTGTTAATTCCTTGGCTGTTTCGAGCATGTCTGTGGGAACGTCACCTTCTTTAAACGTAAGCTGGAGCGACCCCTCCCTGTCATTTAAAATCACGAAAACAATAGATCCAAGATCTCTCACGCTCTTGACCCATCCGCCGACTGTAACTTTTTGCACTTCCGGGGTAATCGATGTGGAAAATCTTTTGCCCATGGAACAACCCTTACTCTTTCATTCTTTTTTAGAATCGTAGGCTGAAAATCCCACTTTTACCCAGTGGGTGACTGCCGTACAGTAACACATTTTGAAACTGCTTAAAAAGAATGATCTTGAAGACCCCCAAGTTAGGCCACCGCTGCAAATAATCCTCGCCCAAGTCCACGCATAGTGCGTGAATGGTGGTAGCCCCTTTGTCTGCCAAACTGGAGTGGAAAAGTAACTCTTCTCAATGAAAGAATCTTTCTCTTTCTATACATCAAACGACCTTCTTGGCTGCTTCCTCTGTGATATTTGAAAGTGCAGAGAAAGGAACTAATCCGTTTAATTCCATGAATAATGGAAAACGGTAGTCTAGCCTTTCTGAATCGGTGAGTGATACCTAACTAGCTTCTCCAAAGCTGAAGAGATGGTATAAGTTGTAGGGAAAGTACTAGCTAGGGAATTTATCTTTCAATAGTTCTCTAGTCGTCCTAGTTAGCCGCATTTCAATGAGGTCTTCTGGTCTTACCCAAGTTACTTCTAACGCATCGGATGACGCCGTTGGTGGTCCAGAGAGAAGTTTACATCGGAAATCTAAGATGATATAATGCCACTTTATGGCACCGTCTTCATCGTGTTCGATGTATTCTTTTACCGCGTAGAGGTTTTGAACCTCGATTTCTACTTGAAGTTCTTCTCTGATCTCTCTTTGTAATGCAACTTTAAACGGTTCTCCTAACTCAATTTTCCCTCCTGGTAAACTCCATCTTCCCTTACTCGGTTCGACTCCTCGTTTTACCAGAAGCACCTGTCCTTGTTCTTCAATAACCGCAGCCACTGCTGGAATGGGATACGTGGGAAACTTCATTTTTCTCACTGAGGTGTGATCAACAGGGATTTTACCTCTTCAATCCCCTTCCCACCAATTATTTTGCTAGACAGTTTTTTGACTTTTTCGCCTCTTCCCCTAACTACAATGATTTCCAAACATTTCTTGATATCAAGGTGAACATGAATGGAACTGATTATCGTTTCTGTAAAATGATGTTGAAGCTCAGTAAGCGCATCGGCAGCTCCCTTCGTGTGATTATACAAAACCATTAAGGCTCCAACTTTCATTTCTTTCCCCGCTGTTAATCCCTCAAATTCGGCCATCCACTTCCCCATTGCATCCCTGATTGCATTAGAACGACTCGTGTACCTTGTCTCTTCTAGCATAGAGTCAAATTTTGCTAATAGTGTTTTAGGAAGGGAGATTCCAGTTCGTATTATGGTTTTTTCGTGGTCCTCTTGGCTTGTTTGTTCAGTGTCCATTTTTCTCCTCTCAGTAACACTTTAGTTACAAATATGTAAATTAGTGTTACTAAGAATAAAATATTAACACCTTTTAAAGGATAATAGGTAGGTAACGGTAGGGATGTTCAGTGCATATCCCAGATGGGTTTCTCGATTTATGGATTTGTGGTCTATTTTATGCCCTTTCCAGCATTATGATTTTCATTTCTATTCGGAAGGTACATGGAAAGATAGGTGGAGAACGAACTCCCCTCCTTGGATTGGTTTCTGCAGGTATATTCGCTGTTCAAATGCTCAATTGGCCGATTCCAGGAGGTACAAGTGCACATTTTGTTGGTGGTGCGTTAGCTGCTATTGTATTGGGGCCTTTTGCTGGCGTACTTTCTATGTTCTCTGTTGTTTTAATTCAAGCACTCCTTTTTGGGGATGGTGGGCTTCTAACGTTGGGCGCTAACCTTTTTAATATGGCAATAGTAGATGTGCTCGCTGGGTGGTATGTGTACAAACTCCTGAGAAAGTTCAGCAAATCACTTGTTGCGTTCTTTGCAGGGTGGTTGGGCATTTTCCTTGCGGCAATCGCCGCAGGTATTGAAATAGGACTTTCATCATCATTTGGATACGAACTCGAGGTCACACTGACCGTGATGGGGGTATGGCATGGTATTTTAGGGGTAATTGAAGGAGCAGTTACCCTAATGGTCGTTCGGTTTATTCAACAAACTCGACCCGATTTAGTGTTTGGGGGTGTCACATCTAATGCAGAACCTAATTAAACTAGTAAAGCGGCATAAGGTCGCACTTGGCTGTATCGGGGTGATCCTTCTGTTTTCTCCATTATTTGCTTGGGCGGCGGAAGAAGTTGGATACTCAGAACCTCTTGAAAACGTAGCAGATCGATTAGAAGCTCGGGAAACACCGATTAACCGGGGATTCCTCCCCGATTATGTATGTCCTGGCGTACCTTTTTGGTTGGGTACTTTGATTTCGGGTGTACTTGGAGTGGGGATTACTTTTGGATTTGCCCTGCTTCTAGCAAAACTATTGCAAAAAGAGAAGCACAATGCCTCGAATTCTGGATAGAACACTCCAAGGGCTTTCTCACTACCTTGAAGAATTTCTAATCTCAGGGCAAACAGCCAATAAAGATGGTTTTCTACAACATGTTGATCCGCGGATAAAGCTAAGTGGGTTTTTTACACTGATTACCGCTACCGTCCTGTCTAGCAAGGTGTTGCTCTCTGTGGGGTTACTTCTTTTTTCCTTTTTTTTCGCTTTTCTTTCCAAGATCCCGTTATTGGTTCATGTAAAGCGGCTTTTTTACATCCCTCTTTTTGCATTTTTGATTTCAGTACCTCAGGTTTTCCTTATGGAGGGGTCTCCTGTTCTTGAGTTTAAGATCCTTACCATAACTTTGAAAGGGACGAGCGAAGGCATACATTACTTGATAGAGTTCACTTTACGGGTTGCCACGTCAATCTCTTTTCTTTCTCTTCTTCTTCTTTCCACACAGTTTTCTGATCTCATGGCCTCTTTGAAGTGGTTTAGGTTACCTACTACTCTCATTCGACTTTTTAAACTCACCTATCGTTACATTTTTCTGCTTTTACGTGAAATGCAAAGATTGCTCCTCGCAAGAACCGCAAGAACTTTGAAAAAAAAGGGAATTATGGAGGAATGGCGAGAACTCAGTCAAATAGTGGGAAATTTACTCATACGAACGTTAGAACGGGGGGAAGATACGTATCTCAGTGCGTTAGGGAGGGGATTCACAGGTACCTATAAGGCGTGTCCCCTTGAGTTTGACTTTCAAATGGCAGATATTCTTTTCATTTTCTCTACGGTGACATTAACTACCATTGTTCTTCTTGCAACTTTTTACCCTTTCCTCCTTGAGACGACAGTACAGCTCATACTTAAAGCGTTCCTGACTTAGTCAAGTTTATGGTGAGAACGGTGACCACTGTGATTGAAGCAAAAAATCTAAGGTATTCATACCCAAACGGTGCGTTAGGGATTCATAACGCTAGTATAAGAGTTGAAAGAGGAGACATTTTAGCCATCATTGGATCGAATGGATCTGGTAAGAGTACCTTACTCATGTTACTTGGAGGGCTTCTTAAACCCTCTCATGGGCGGCTGAGCTTCTTTGGCGAACACATCGTAGACCCACGAAAAGACCTTAAGCTCAGGAGAAAGATCGGAGTTATGCTACAAAATCCTGACGATACGTTGTTTAATCCAACGGTACGGGAGGATCTTGAGTTTGGGCCAGCACAACTCGATCTTTCTAAGAGTCAAATTGATGCACGAATTCAAGACGTAATTGAAAGTGTGGGTCTCCCTAACGAGAAACTTGCAGTTCATCCTTCCAGAATTAGCGGTGGTGAGAAGCAAAAAGCGGCTATCGCCAGCATACTGACATTCGATCCTGACGTTCTCCTTTTAGATGAACCATTCGCAACCCTGGATTTGCAATCCGAAACCCTCTTAATTAAACGGTTGAAAGAGTCGAATGACCTTGGAAAGACCGTAATAATAGCCACTCAGAAGCTAGAGCTTACTCCTTTGGTAGCCGATAAGGTGGCCCTTCTCGGAAAGGAGAAAACGATCGAACAAATAGGCACGGTTAGAGATATCCTAACAAACTCTGACTTACTGCGGGATAACGGGCTAGCCCCTCCTCCGCTTGTGCAACTTGGTGAACGATTGAACCTGAAAGATCCCCCTTTAACGGTGGATGAGGCCGTCTACACCTTTCAGAATCTACGAAACTCTTCAAAGAAGGAGAAGACTCCATTAAATTCATGAAAAAATGGTTTGATGGACTCTCCTTAAGACGTTTAACTTTTTTATGTGTTTGCTCCTACATTATAGAGAGGAAGTGCAAGATGATGGTTAATGTTAGGGAGATTCAACGAGTATTGAGTGACACACGTGATGTACTTGCAGAAGAACCTATTGTGAACGAGATTAATAGTGATGAGGGGATTTTCATTGGAGACTTGCATGGTGATATGGAAGCGTTTGAGAAAATTAACGACTACATACAAGATGTTGACTGTCCGTCCATATTTCTTGGAGATTACGTGGATAGAGGCGCGTATTCTATAGAAATCATGAAAAGCCTCTTCGAAATGAAGGTGAAAGATCCCAATAGAGTTATTCTCCTTCGGGGCAATCATGAAACCCCCCTAGCAAATTCCCGCTATGGGTTTAAAGAGGATGTTAGACGGAAATTTCCCAGTAACTCCCATGAGATCTACCAAAAATTTAATGAAACGTTTGCAGAACTTCCCATCGCTGCAACTTTAGATGATGGGCGGGTCATTGGGCTACACGGGGGGATCCCGCGAAACACCGAGTCTCTGGTCACCCTCAAAGAGCTCCCAAAAGGGATCGTGGAGCCTCATCGTATTGATCGGCTCTTCCAGACCTTGTGGAATGACCCCCGAGAATCCATAGAAGGCTTCGGTAGAAGCATGAGAGGACCCGGAATATACACCTTCGGCAGAAACGCTTTTGATAAATTCATGAAGAATAGTAACGCAGAGCTAATGGTTCGGGCACACTTGGCGTTTCCGTCTGGTGTACGATACTACTTCAATAAACGACTGATCAGTTTGTTTTCTACTCTCTCGTATAAAGGAAGGCAGATCGAGGGGAAAGTCCTCCACTATAAGGCAGGTAAGCCATTATTACGAGATATATCCGAATTTTAGCTACTGCACGATTGGGAAGGGGCATTTTTCCATTTACTTGGCCTATAGTCTATCTTATTGATGGATGCTAACTCTTGAGTGCCTCTGATAAGCAGAGGAGACGAGATGAAAAATAAGGTGAAGGGTCAAGAGTACTGTTTAAGCAAAGAGTCTAGTTCCCTTTTGACGGCTTCTTCGTTAATTTGATCTTTCTCGGAGAGTTTTGAGATCCGTTCACCATTCGCGTAGAAGTACAAGGTCGGTAAGTTACGTACTCCTAACTTTTTCACCGCGTATAAGCAAGGGCATTCCCAATGGCAGAACTTTAGTTGACCCAGGTACTCTTTAGCGAGTCGTTGGATCATGGGGGTAGCGTCTTCACACTTTTTGCACTTTTTACCCCAAAATTCCAGCATTACTGGTTTGTCGGCTTCTATAACTTCGTGCTCGTAATTCTCTTTATCAACTTCTACCCAGTTTTCTGCATCTGCGAATAGATCTGGCATGCTATTCACCTACTCTAATATTTTAGCCTTTTCTTATACGTTTTTAAATTCTGTCTTTCCTGTCATTCCAACCACTACTTCACCATTATGCATACGCAATAACTCGTGAAGGAAAGAACCTCCAAACTTCTCAAGTCCTCCTTGGGGTTGGTAAGTAATGAGAATACCTCTAATTATGAAAAAACCTCCGAATAAAAAAGAGAAAAGGTTAAATAAGCTCCTTCTCTTCCAAGAGTTCCCTAGTGGCTTCTTTATCTTCTTCCGCCACCATCACGACAGGGCCAGTACAACCCATCCCGGACTCAGCATAGATCCCAGCAGACCATAAGGCTTGAAGTGCTTCTTCAATTCTAAGTACATCAATTCCTTCTATCTCTTCAGTAACCTCCTTTTTAGGAGGTCGCGCTACTTCCTCACCGTTCGTCTCTTTCTTTTCCTTAGTTTCCGAAATATCTTCAATTATAGTTTGTAACCCTGCCCTCTTTGCTGCATTCATTTCCCCCTCGAACTTTTTGATAACATTCCCTTTCGCACATTGAGCTGCGTACTCGATAGCATTGGCTATTACTGGACTTCCCGAGGCTCTCGAAAGAATAAATACTGGGTAATTGGTTTTTTCACCTAATCCAGGACCGTAGCCATGACCGAAGGTCTCCTTCCGTCCGCTGGTAGTGAAGGAAGAGAGTACCTTTATTAAGACGTTACCAGTTAGACTATCACAAACGAGAACATCTGGTACTCCATTCAACACATCATTACCTCGCATGATCCCTCCGCTTTCAGGTCGAATGCTCTCAGCAAAATGTATAGGATACCCGTTGCCATCTAATTTTTCTAGGATCTTCTTACATTCTCTTGCTCCTTCAATGTTGAGTATACCTACTGTTGGATTTTCGATTCCAATAGATTTTGCTGTTGCAATACCAGAAATGGCGTTCAATGTCAAGGCTTCCACTTTATGTGATGACATTGTACCAGTGGTGGTGGAGATAAGCATTTCTTCCCCATTGGGGGTGGTAACTCTTCCTACGGTTGCAATACCTATTGGGAAATTATAGTGAAGCGTGACAGAAGCGTCAATTATACCGTTTTTGAGCATTTGCTCCATTTTTTGATGTGCAGCTTTTTCATCGTCTGGTGTTTCTACTACATTCAGTTTACTGTCCACCTCAGGTCCGATCAAAGTGACAGTAACATCAGAGTTCCTTTCTGAAGCGAGTTCGGCGCCTTTAATGATCTCTGATTTCCCATATTCACTTCCAGGGAGGGTAATTCCTATGTTGTTCTTTTTGAGCGGAACCACTTCTTTCTCTTCTGCTTCAGTTTTCTTTCCTAAATTTTTTTCAACGAGGAAGGATACACCATCGAATAGCCTCGTCATTCGACCTAGGAAGAGCGAACCTTTACCTATAATCATAGCCTTTCGCATTTCTCCGTCCAGTATTTTGTTTCTCGCGTGACCAATGTAGGGGACGCCTGAAGGAATGTGTCCCTGTTGTGGTGCGAAACCAATTACACCGTGCTTCTCCACGAAGTCGTTAATTTCATTGCGTTCTATTTCCCCTTGGATAGCTGCCAAAGCTCCGAGCATTTTGTAGTTGCTTCTTGCGATACTTCGCCCAAGTATTTCAGGAGCTTGAAGCTCTGGAGCATACTTATCGATTCTGGTAATATTCTCCCTTAACGGATCCACCACAAGTGCGCTTAGAACTGCTTTGGGAGAAGAACCTGCACCGATGTTTTGTTTGCCCACAGGTGTGATGATTGGATTTTTACCATCATTGGAGGATATTATGAAAGCTATTCCTCCTAACACATCTTCGAGTACGGGTTTCCCCTTTTTCACGTGATCTTTAGCGTTCATTCCAAGTTTAGCGACGGAACCACCTGCTACGACTGCGACATTATCATAAAGTCCCGATTTAACGAGAGCTGCAGCTTGCACAATTGCATGAGCAGGTGCTGCACAAAACGCTTTAAGATCTAGCCCTGTGGCATTGGTGCATCCGAGTGCTTCACCGATTGACTTTCCGATCCCGCCTCCACCCCTGTTGTAAATATCTCCTGCGGCCTCCTCTGAGCATTCAAGGAGAAAATCGATGTCTTCTGGGGAAAGATCAGATTTATCGAACGCATGTGCCAGAGCCAAGATTCCAGATGCTTTCGTAGCTAGTAATTCTAACATAATGTGGGAGGACAGGTTTTCATCGTCATCAGAGGCGGATCTTATGCAACCAACGAGCTCACTGTCTAAGTAAAGAGGAGCTTCCCCCTTCGAGACTTCTCCCTTTACCTTCTCTAACGGTTTCCCTTTTTCCAAGTTGTCAAACGAAAGATAATCTTTAAGGAAGGGATGGCGGTTCAGTTTATCTTTAATCTTTTCACTGAAGCTCTCTTCCAGCCACACAAGGTCGAAGACATCTACAACCTTCATCAAACCATACAATTCGTCTTCTGGCATAATTTCACCAAATTGGGCGTGTCTCTCGGCATCCGAGGTAGCATTTTCATACCAAGGCTTAGGAATCTCTTTAAGCTGTTCAGGTTCCAATCTTCCAATGAACACTTGGTAGGGAGGATAGCCTTTCATATCGTCATACGTACGGATGTGCGTTGGTAACTTTGTAAGGAATTCTGAGTCTGGGTTCTTCTTACGTTCCAATACTTGCGTCGCTCCATGTTGGATAAGCGTATTCGGGGCGTGGATCAAGATGTAACTTGCGTTTTTAACTACGGGAGCTTCCATTCTTTTCACCTTTTATGGTTGTAGGAGTTAGTATTTCTTGAGACAAACTCGTTTATAACTCTTACTCTCTTCCATAACTTTGAATTCAGGTATAAAAAAAAGGACTTCCCCTTAGATTCCCTCCCTATCGCTGGTATGTGATCTTTAAAAAGAAAATTCCTAATCCATAAAATATAAGAGCGCATCTGTGTTTCTTTAACTATTGACGAGACTGTTAAAGTGACGGAACCGGATTTCGAAGAAATAGAAGAGATCTTGGAGGAAAGCCTGCTCTCAAAAAGGAGTGTAGAAGACGTTAAGAGAGCGTTACAAGTTCCGGAACAAGAACATGAGAGTGATGAACGAAACGTTGCGGAGAAAGCCCTTCAAGTCATGCGGTATATTCTGAGGAAAGGCGGATCGATAGAAGCGAATACCGTAAAGGCAAGATTTAATGAAGTAGAACAAAAAACGACTGAAGAACTTGTCAAAGCTGGCTGGATAGAAGAGAAAGAAGGGATTTGGAGGAGCCCCTCTTTTCAGGTGTTCTTCTTCTTATCGTCGATAGTGGGGGTTGTACTTTTTCTTTCCCTCATTGCGAGGATTTTTCCAACGGTTGCCCTTCAATTTCTAAGCAGCATGTTAACAACGATATTTATCTTCTCTGCCCTCACTATGATTCCTATTCTGTTGACGTTTGGGACTTTTTACTCTCACTGGTTTAAAAAGGTAAAACTCCCCAAAAAAACGCTCATTTTACTTTTGAAATGGAGTAAACTCACTGGCGGTACCGCAAAGTTCTATGGACGCATGGATGGAGAAGAGATCGATCAAATTCGGGCAAGAATTTACAAAAGCCAAAAACGTGAACCTCGTCAAATACGTGAATTATGGCCAAAAACGTGAATATCGAGGATTATGACCTACTATTTATTCCTGAGGGACGAACTCCAGATAGAATGCGTACCAATGTATCTCTCGTGAAACTCGCACGACAGGCCTTCGAAAAAGACAAGGTTGTAGTTGCTATCTGTCATAGGCCGCAAGTTTTGATAGAAGCGGAAGTAATGGAAGGAAGAACTGTTACCTGTTGGAAATCAGTAAGTACCGATTTGAAGAATGTTGGCGCTGTATATGAAGATAAAGCGGTACTTGTGGGTGGTAACTTAGTTACTTCTCCTCTTCTAGGTGACCTTCCTGCATTTATGAGCGCCACCCTTGAATTGCTTGACATCAAGTAATGGAGTGTCCTTTAATCTGCCAAACTAGAGCACAATCCGAAACTCCATATTTTTTACTCTTGAAGTAAAGTGGCGGTATTCCATAAGTTAGACTTCTACTCTTTTAAAGCTAGAAACGTTGGTTTACTTGGTGATTCGTATGCCTGACTTACTTACTCCCTTACGGGTTAACGATTTAGTATTAGAGAATCGGATAGTTATGCCGCCGATGGCAAGAGGGCTCTGTACACCTGATGGAAAACCCACCAAGGCGTTAATTCAGCATTATGCTCATCGGGCAAAAGGTCTTGGCCTCTTAATAGTGGAACACTCTTATGTTACTCAAAAGGGGAAACTCAGTGAAGGCCAGCTTGGCGTGTATAACGATAATTTAATCCCTCACCTCAAGCGAATTACCGATGCGGTCCATTCTATAGGTACGCCAGTAGCTCTACAGATCAATCATGCTGGTGGAAAAGCAAATGAACAACTGATTGGCAAGCAACCCGTGGCACCTTCTCCTTCTGACTATTTTACCCAAGGGGGAACCCCACGAGCGTTAACTCTTGAGGAGATTGAAACTATCATCAAAGAATTCGCTGATGCTGCTCGAAGAGCGGTAGATGCAGGATTCGATGCAGTCGAAGTTCATGGAGCTCATGGATTCCTTCTCAGCCAGTTTGTTTCTCCTCTTACTAATACACGAAAGGATAAATACGGTGGGTCGCTTGAAAATAGAATGCGATTTCCTTTACAAGTTGTAGAGAGCGTAAACGATAACATTGGAGAAGTTCCCCTTTTGTATCGGCTAGGCGCTACCGATAGACGATCCGACGGTTTTACGATTGATGAAGCAAGAATTTTCGCGAAAAAACTCGAAAAAGCGGGAGTACACATTATCGATGTCTCTGGTGGACTTTGTGGCTCACGACCATCAGATATAGCGGGTACTCCCGGGTTTTTCGTACCCATCGCTGAGAAGATTAAAAAGGCTGTACATGTGCCAGTGATCGGTGTCGGTGGAATTAAAGATCCTAAGGTAGCAGATCAATTTATTAGGAGGAACCAGGTCGATTTAATAGCGGTTGGAAGGGCTCTTCTCCGAAATCCCGATTGGGCTAGAAACGCGATCGGTGTTCTTTCACAGTGAAGTTGGACGTTAGTCCCTCTTCATTTGTGGGGTTGTTTCTCTTCAGATCTTCGGTAAGTATTCTTCAGCTGTTATACTATAAACCCTTTCCTTCGGGAATTAAAACAAGCTTCTCAGCCTGGAGGACCCGAGAGCATCTTTTCAACCCCAACCTTTTAAAGGAGTGATCGTGACGTGTGGAAACCCCTATTTTTAGCCTAAATACATATTTCTCCTGAATCAAAGGTTTTTAAGGATCCCTTTGTAAGATAGAGATTATCATTTTGGAAGTGCAACTCCTCTGGGAGTATTATGCCCGAGTCTACCATGGATAGAATACAGGACGAATTTGGTTTCATCAAAGGGAACATTCTAGTAATGGCCGTAAGTAGTGGAATATGGAGATTTAGCAGCAACCTTGTGAACCCCTTTTATCCTCTTTACGTGCTGGCATTAGGTGGGACCTACTTTTCAATTGGTTTGATCTCCGCTGTTGGTGGTGTTCTTAGCATTTTTCCCACGCTGGTAGGTGGACACCTAGCCGATACGAAAGGGAGAAAAAAGATCGTTGGATTTTTAACGATAAGTATGGGACCCGTGAAGCTAATTAACGCGTTTGCTCCTGATTGGACGTACCTCCTTCTCGCAACAGCGGTGAATTCAGTAATGTCAGGCCTACGAGGGCCTGCCTTCTCTGCCATTATGGCGGATAGTTTGGAACCAGAAAATCGAGGGAAAGGCTATGGTGCTTGGGCAAGCCTACCAGTGATCCCTGCTATCATCAGTCCTGCTATAGGAGGTTGGCTTATTGATACGTATGATCTAGTTCCCATCCTTCGTAAGGGCTATGTGCTTGTTGCGGTAATGGCTACAGTAGCTGGGCTTCTACGACTGTTGTTCCTTCAAGAGACATTTGATAAAAAGGAAGAAACAGAGACTCTGAGGGGAAGCCTTAAGTCCTTGGTAAGTGTTTCAAGACGTCTCCCAACAAGTCTTAAAGCCCTTCTTTTCGTAAACATGGTAACAGTGTTTGGGTGGGCGGTAAAAAGACGCTTTCGTGTGACTTACGCCGTGGAAGTAATTGGTCTTACAGCCTCTGCATGGGGTCTCATCTTCACGTTAACTCGAGCGATTAGAATTATTGTACTACCTCTTCTTGGACATACTGTTGATACTATTGGTAGGAAAATTCTTCTACTACTTACTTCTATTATTATCCCCTTGATGGACATCGTTTTCGTCTTTGCCACGGATTTCTTTTCTGCATTCCTTGCTTTCGCAAGCTTTTACATTGCCCGACACGTTCGTGGAACCGCAGTTAAGGCTCTTCGCGCTGATTTCTCTCCTAGAGAAGAACGGGGGAAGATTTATAGCCTTTTCAGGGCGTTCTCTCATCCAACAAGGATGATCGGTCCACTGTTTGGAGGATTCCTGTATGGAGGCGTCTCTAAAAGTTCTCCGTTCTTCATGGAGGTGTTGTTGTCTTTGGGCCTTCTCTTATTAGTAATTACTCTTATCCGTGAACCAGAGGAAAAAGAAGAGTAGCATCCAAAGAGGAATTGATCTCCTGCCGTAATGGGAGGTATATCGACCAGTAACCTTGGAAAAGTGGAGAGGAGGATCAAAAAAGAAGAAAAGAACATCTGAGATGTAGTTAGTGACTCCCCTACGATATTTTCTTAAAGATAGTTTGTGTTTCAACCTCGGTTTGTAATGCGTTTAGTGCTTCCTCTACGATTCGTCCTCGTAAAACTTTCTCTTTCTCAAATGGAAGATCTGGATTTCCTAGTGGATGTGGAATCGCTACACCTGGTACAATACGGTTAGAGCCAACAGTTTTTGGTATTGGAGGGGTAGATGCAACCTGTACCACTGGTACATTCATTTCTTTTTCCATCACCTTCGAGAGGGTTGCTCCACATCTCTGACAAGTTCCACAACAAGAAGTAACGATTATTCCATCAACATTGGCAGCTTTCAATTTTTTAGCAACTTTACGTGCGAAACCTTTGGCTCGCTTAACGGGGGTTCCGTTACCAACGGTGACATAGTATTTATCGTGAAGTTTTCCTATCGTGCCTTTTTTCTCTAGCTCTCGTAACACATCAACAGGAAGCACTCGATCAGGATCTTTGTTGGCGAAGGTTGGGTCATAGCCTCCATGGGCAGTCTGCCATTGCTCTCCTGTGAGGTCATCGACTCCTGCAATGTCATATTCTAAAATCTGGGATGCACTTGATGCTTTAAGTTTATCAGGATTGCCTTTGGGAACGATGCCTCCGCTTGTAACTAACGCGATTGTTGCTTTTGTGAGGTCGTCAATAGGAGGCATAGGGGTAAATTTCTCAAATGTTGGCATAGGAAGCTCTGTTTCAAAAGATCTTCCTTGCATTTTTTGCACTAACATGTTCACTGCCCGTCTTGCCCCTCGTTGGGCAGCAAATACGTTTTTCCGTTGCCTTGTTTTTACCTCCTTCTTTGGGTTGAAAAGCTTACTGGATCGATGTTTTCGTTCATCAGAGGGGATATCTGCCTTTTTCATGAGCTCAAAAAGAAGTTCTTTCATGTCAGAGAGGGCTTCGTCCATGTAGGAGGCAGAACGACCAGTCTTTATGATATATGCATCATGTCGGTGCAGGTCAACCCCCGGATTTTCTTCATTCATGGCAGTGAGTGCGGGGATTTCCAGACGTTTTGGTACCTCGGCAGCAATTGTAGCACAAGCTGTACCATATCGTCCAGCCCTAAATGCGGGGCCAGCAACTACGATATCTGGATCGTGCTTCTTTATTAGATCGATAATCTCATCTGTGGCCGTTTCCATGTTTGCACCAAAATAGCTATCACCACAGATTACCGTTGCGATGATCTCTGCCTCCTCTCCTAGCATTTTTTGTAAAACGTTACCAGGTCCTCTCGTGCCTTCATACTCTCTTGGGGGGATGTTTGCCTTCTCTTCTCTGCCAATGCCACCGAAGAATTGATTGAGGTAATGGACGATTCGGATTTTCCCTGTCATTAGCTTCACCTATAAGTTGCTCTCCTCCCGCCGAGTGGTTTTTATAATGTCGATCGATTCCTTGAGTGTATCTTCATCTAAGGCCATTTCAGAAACTTCTAGATGTTCTTTATAGGCATCTTCACTTATTTGGCTCTTGATTTCCTCTTCCAAGACGTGGTACACGGGAAGATGTAGGGATACTCCAGCTAGTGCTCCCACATAAGCTGGATCTCCGGTAGTGACAGTTTTAGCATGGATCTTAGCCCCTTCATTGTCACATACTCCTAAGATCGCTATGAATCCCCCATCCTCACTGTCTTCCATGATTTCCTTGATTCTTTTCTGGTTTGGTAAATCTACTGACCCTGCTGCAGTGCAGACAAAGCATTCAGTGGCTGTGAATACAACATCTGCTCCTGCATCTTCCATCACGGCTTCAATCGTCTCTCCGTTTATTCCATCGCGATCTCCAATCGCGATAACTTTCTTTCCTGCTAATTTCATTTCTCTCAACTTCCTTTACTTGAGTTCGGAACGGGTGGTGTACACCTTTTCACTTTTCAACTTATCTCAGACGAATATCTTTTTAAAATCTTTTTTAAAATTCAACTACACTCTCTTTAAGGTTATCTTAGGCGAATTCGAAAAAGACTCCTCACTACCTTGAGGATCTTGGGTTTACTTAGTGGAGATGGACATCTTTTCGAATGGTTATAAACGAAACCAGCGATGCAATCAGGACGTCAAGCCATTGAGGACCTCCTAGAGATTCCCCCAGGGGAGTAGCATATTATATGGTTCACCCATCATTGAACAAAGCGGATTCTCGAGCATCTCCAGTCCGAACAACAGGAGGGGAACTACTTTGAAGTGGATCACAGCTGAGATGTTACTTCCGATCAAAAATAAAAAAGAATGAGGCGAACGATAGGTCGCTAGAACTTGGGAGATTGGGGTTACTTCTTGGTTTTCTTCTTCCATATGATGGTGATTATCGCTATTACCGCACCCACTCCCCCAATACCGATCCATAACCCATACTTTGAAAGAAAATCTTGGTATCTAGTAGACTCGGTATACTCCTTCTTTAAGGTAATAGGTCCTTCAATCCCCGTTAAATAGTCTTCATTTTTAATTTCAACGATTTCTTTGACTTCGTTCCTCGTATACTCTTCAAGTAAAAAATCGTCATAGTCGATGAGGTGTTCTTCATGGACTGTGTAAAGTCTCCCACAGGTTTTCTCTTTTTCCTCCATATAGTCGAGTGTAAGATCTATTCTTTGTTCTCCGCTATCTTCCCCTAAAGAATAATTAAATTCATCAAATTCGTTCGTCAAATTGATCAGTTCAGCCTCAAAGTCGTCAAGAGTTTCCGTGTACTTACTCCAGGTGCCAGCAATAAAGAAATTAAGCTGGGGACTAGAATCATAAGGACATTGAAACCAGATATCAACGTCCTCCAAGAGATTATCCCAGTCATTATCTTCAACGTGAATGTAGTATTTTAACGTGTCATTTTCGGATATATTATAGTACGGCCAACAATCTCGGGCCCACGCGGAGATTCCCCGAGTCCCCTCAAAAACTGTAAGATACCCCCTCTCTATTGATCTCCTCTATTTCAAGCTTTCTTGTCCCCTCGGTACTTTGCTTTTCTTTGGATATTTTCCCCGTTTTGTAGTCTTTCTCAGTGGATTTAAAACTGAGCAGATACTTAAACTCGTATTCATGTCCCTCTTCTAACGCTTCTAGGCCACTTTCGAGACTTGCACTTACGGAAACGGGAAGTAAAGCACAAAAAAGAAGCCCTATCAACAAGGATGGTACTATCGCCATTTCCCTATGTCCGTGCATTTCCCTCTCCAAGGATGTACGAGGTTTCTGAAGGAGATTGTTTTTTCCCTTGGGAGGTATGTACGAGGATGATCCGTTGCCAGATACTGTAGTCAGCGCATTCCCGCATTCTCTCCAAGAAAGTCCTCGTTTTTTACACTACTAGAGGGGAGTGTTTTTATATATAAAAAAGATGTGGCTAGGCGGACACATTTTTCAAGAGGAATCTACTTCGCTCGTAGACATGTTTATACAGACTTACGTCTCTTTTGGATATCCCAATCGATGTAATTCTACTCCTTAAACTCTGATTTCAAGTTTGGCATACTAGACTCGGAGGTATCGTCTTAGACGGGAGCTTTCGATACGACCACTATCCAAGTGCATTATGCGTATGTTCTTGGGGAGACTAGGGAGAGATCCGTAAGGCCCAGTCAGTGACGTTTACTACGGTGGGTTTTGTACTGGAACAGGCGGATTCCAAACGTCATGGAAAACTCAGAAAAAGTGAGAGCACCAATTGCTTCAGGAATCGCCGCACCTAGATCATATGGTATCGCATTTACCAAGCACACAGCTAACAAACCTGTAATTACCAAGGAGAGTACAAACGCACCCCACACCCATTGAGGGGGTTTTAGTTGATCGATTCCAATTATTGTCAATCCTACGGCACACAACGCAAAGAATGTCAAGGAGACGGTCACGTGAGGAGCTGTTCCAGACGGGAAAATGCCCACTAGTATTAGTGATACGAGCCCAAGGGTAAAAATTAGCACTCCTGTGTTCCCGATCTTTCCATTCATGAGTTGTGGAAGGTTGACGGTGAATAAAAGGCCTAGGATACCCGTAGTGACCATTCCAACATTGTAGAGGAGATTATAGGATGTGCCAAGGGCTCCCAAATCGCTTAACGCATTATCCGCCCATTGAAACCAGGGATGTAGCAGTATTGACACAGAAATGAAGAAAAAAGCAACTGCTGGTGTTAGTACTCCACATAAGCCTGATTGCTTCGTTGTGATCTTCTCTGTTATGTTCATCTGTCTACCCTTGTAGATAATGGTAAGGAGGGATAAGGTTAGGTGTGACGAGAGTTAAGAACGTCAATGTTCGTTAGCAATCATCTCAGAAAAGATGAAAAAAGAAAACGGTCAATTTAGCGGTCTTCACCAGAGAATCGGCATGTTAACTTCGAGTAACCTAGACCGTTTGTCGAACCGATAAGCGCTTGAAGCTCTACTCTCAATTTTCCGTCTATTCTCTTGTCTCTTCCTGCGATTTCATCGGCGGAAGAACTATCGCCAAGAATTTCCAGCTCTGGAAGTTCGATGGTTTCATTTGCATTACCCGTAGAAACGAAGGCATCTGCTTCGGGGGTGGTATCTGCAATTCCTTGGGATTTTCCATCCCGACCAGCGAATTCGTCTCCCATTATGACTGTTTTGATTCCTCGCTCTTCTAGCTTCTTGGCATGCAACATCAGGTCTGCCTCTGGGTTCCCGAACCCCTCTTCGGTAACAATGGCACCGTCGGCACCTACCATGTCAGCAAGTTTAGCTGCGTAACTTGAACATCGTTCCTTTTCCTCGAATTTAGTCTTTGTCGGTGAGACAATTATTCCTGTAAAGTGAAGTGTCTTTCCATGTTCCTTGAATAGTTCCTCGACCACTGGGTCATTTTGGTGGTGATAGGTGGTGTTCTTGTCGCATGCAGACACGCAGTTGCCAGAGACGATCGCGCCATCCATGGTTTCTAAGGGATTAAGGATGGTGGGAAGGATCTTTTTGCAGTCAACACCGTAGAGATACGTGTCGTGTAGTAACCCTTGCGCCAGTGCTTGGATAACGTAAACCACTTTAGGTAAGCCTTCGTTGGATTTGCCAGGAATGGTCGTCTCATACGTCTCAACGATGTCAGGGGTATCTTCTTTTGCAACATTAGCAATTTCTGCGGCCACTTTCAAGCCAGCTAGACGGATTGCCTCCTCGTGTTCATGCTCTTCCAGTTCCTCTATTGGATCTATCTTCAGGATGATGTTGAAAGTGTCGGAGAATGGTGTGTATTTGGCGCCTGGCCCCGTCATGTCAATAATTCCCTCTTGATACCCTACGATTTGTCCCGTAGTGACAACGACAACGTTTTTAACCACATACGTCTTGCCACTACCGACTGAATCCTCATTGGCAATAACTCCAGGGAAAACGCCTCCAGATCCCTCGACTTTCACGCGCGGTTCGATGACATCCTTAACAGGGATAATGCGTTTGCGTTCTCCTGGTTTCGCCAGCATGACCTTGGCACTAGCAATTCGTTCGTCCTCAAGAATACGACTTCGAAGGCTTTCTCGATCGATATAGAGGACATGATCCTCAATTCGGGACTCACCAAATTTGACGTCTTCGATTTCTATTTCGCCAATCTCGAGTCTCATTTTACTTTACCTAACATAATGTTCCTTCTCTTATTTAAATTTCTTCCAAGAATATAGTTCCTTCTTGACGTATCAAAAGGTGAGGTTCTTAAACCTTCCTCGAATTTGATCAAAAAGAGCCTCTCCTCTTTCTCTTTAAGATAGTTCTTTACATTTCAGGAGGGGATGTTCTTTTATCAAAAGAAATCCTAAGTCTGAGGGAGTTAAATGGAAAAAGAACGAGAACAACTTCAATTTTTCATGGTAAAACCTGATGGAGTAAATTAGAGGAAGTGGGTGAATGGGATCTAGCACTGGTAATTACTCAAAAGTAACGTTCTCTTTTAACCTACCAACAATCTATACCCGCCGCACGTCAACCCCCCGCTCCCGTAACTCCTCCAATAAATCCTTGTTCTTGGCAATTATAGGATAGTCAACAACCAGCTCCTTCAAGTTCTTCAGGCCTTTAAGCGGGGAAATATCGGAAACATTAGTTTCTTCCACGCCCACGGCCTTCAAGTTCTTTAAGCCCTCAAGCGGTCTGGAAAGTATTTCTTTTTTGAATACCGACTTATAAAACTTTAGTTTTCAACGCGATGAAAGGTTTTCATTTACGCCGTGAAAGGCTTTCATCGAGCGTGCTTCTTTATAAACCTTTATGTGAAAAGCTTTCATGTGGGTTTTCAAAATAGGTGAAAGGCTTTCATCCTGTATACTTCTTTATAAACCTTTATGTGAAAGGTTTTCACTGAGCGGTGAAAGGTTTTCAACAATTACGCTGTTATAGCGACGTAACCCTCCCGCCTCAGACAGACCAGCCTTCCAGCCAATCCACCAACGACCCCCCACCCACCCACAGCCACGTGGGGCGTGCTCCCGCCGCCGTCCGCCAGCCGTGGCAGCCTCGATGATCGTAGCATTGCGTCGCTGGTTCGTTGGGTTAATTGAACTGCTTTGATTACAACTTCTTGACGCAAAGGATCTTTGTTCAGTTCAATAACAGCGATATCGCTGTTTGGGTTGGAAAATGACGGATGAACGTGTCAAAGAGGCGTGTTTCGAGCATATAGATCAACTGTGAAACGTTTGTTTTCTCGCACAGCAGTAGGTTCTGTATGAAGGAGGACTTCTACTTGCTCGGGCCGATGATTTTTTTCTTCATTCAAGAGTACCTGTCTGTTCGTTACAAGGTAGATGCGACCGTTTTTTTGATAGAAAAATCCGGACGCAGACCCTACTTCTGTTCCATCCTAGGTTTCACGGAGACGTGTCGCTGCAAGCAATATCTCGTGGAGTTCCATGTCATGACCACCATGTACCTTAGTAGCAAACTCCATTTTAAACTCTTTACTCGTTAACGGTTTCTGAGACCGCATCCTCCCTTGAAAAGGAAAAAGCAAAGCAGCAATGGTGTTGGCGGCAAAAGAGAGTGAGCCGTGGATGTTCCTTGATAACGACGATAATATCGAGTTCCTACTTGTTTGTCTCCTCCAAGATAACAACGTCTGCAAAAGGAGTGAAACGATATACGGTCTATTGTAGGAGTGCTCAAAAAGGCTAAAAAAAGAGAAGGTTGAACTGAGAGGTGCAAAGTCGTCCAATAACGTCTTCGACGTTCACCTTATACTGCGTAACTCTCTAAACGTATAATGAGAAAGAAAAAAGAAAAATGTGGGAGGCTATGCCGTTTGCTATTCCTGTTTCCACTTCTTGAAGTACAAGATAACGACAACTGCAGCGATCGCCACGCCTACACCAATACCAATGGCAAGTTCCTCCATCATGCCTGGCCCACCGATGGGACTGGTATTCACCATAAACGTGACAGATTTCGTGTTCGTTTTCCCATTTCCGTAGCGTAGGTGAGGATAAAGTGAGTTGATTTTGGGAGAGAATAGTGGAATGGAATAAGAGATTCTTAGGAAGAAGGCTAGACGAAAGGCAGATACTTTAGCTAGAGAACTTAAAAACGGCTTACAAAGAGAGAGGCAGAGAAGACACGAAGTTATACGAATTATTGTCATTGCTATAGTTTTAGGAATTTTTTCTAACCTCTTTTCCACTTCTCTCCTTCAAACATTTTTGTTTGATAGTGATGTGGGAGTTACTTTTAATGCGTGGTGGCTGGTCTGTATTGAGAGAGATGTATCCGTGCATAAGACTATAAAGCTAAGTATTGGACAGCTGAACATTCATGGGGTGCACAACTGACATCTTTTAGGAAAATATTGTTCGGACGAGTGTGAAAATTGTCCTACTCCCCCCTTTGGGGGTACCAAGGTCTACCTTTACTTTTCTGAGGCTAGCAGTCATACGGAAAAATACTGCTCTCTGCAATAATCTTTACGATCTCTTCTAATTAACAGAACCTATTTCATGAAACGGAGAATGAAAACGCAGGAGAATGCCGTAAAACCACGTTTCCATTAGAAAACAAATTGTGCGATCTCTACAGGTTAGCTTTTCCCTTTTTCGATCAACTTTTGAGTCTCTTTCGCGATCTTTAATTCTTCGTTCGTAGGAATCACGAGAACAGCGACCTCTGAATCTTCTTTACTAATAAAGGTGAGATGGATCTCCGCCCCAGTCACCTTCTTGTTTTTTGAGGAATCCAGTTTGATCCCCAAGTAGTCCATATCTTTACAGACTCTCTCTCGCACTCTCCAACGGTGTTCCCCAATACCCGCGGTAAATACAATCACATCTAATCCATTCATTACCGTTGCATAGGCACCGATGTACTTCTTCACTCTGTAGCTGAACGCTTTTATGGCCAACTCTGCCCGTTTATTTCCATTCTCAGCTGCTGCTACAATATCACGCATATCATTAGACACGCCCGAGAGGCCGAGCAATCCGCTCTCTTTATTCATAAGATCGTCCACTTCGCCTGGTGATAAAGATTCCTCTTTCATCACGAAGGGGACGATTGCGGGGTCAATGTCTCCGCATCGAGTCCCCATGATCAATCCTTCAAGAGGGGTGAATCCCATGGATGTTTCTATGGATTTACCATTATCGACCGCGGTTAGAGAACAACCATTACCTAGGTGACAGGTAATGACTTTGAGATCGCTAAGAGGTTTGTCCATCATTTCTGCAGCTTGGTGGGCAACGTAGTTGTGTGAGGTACCATGAAAACCGTACTTACGGATCTTATACCGTTCGTAATATTCGTACGGTAAGCCGTAAATGTAGGCATGCTTCGGGAGGGTAGTATGAAAAGAAGTATCAAGAACTGCGACGTGGGTAGCGTGGGGCAAGAAGTGTTCACATGCTTGAATGCCAGCCAAGTTTGGTGGGTTATGAAGCGGGGCAATATCCGCACATCGTTTGATCTGCTTCTCAATTTGATCGGTAATGATCACGGAAGACTTGATGGTTTCCCCTCCGTGGACCACTCGATGTCCTACCCCCTCAATTTCTGAAGGATCAGTGATCACGCCATGTTGCTTACTTGTCAACGCATTAAGGACCACTTCTATACCCTGTTCATGGTTGTTTACTGGCAGTTGTTTGGAGACCTCTAGGTTTCCTGCTTTATACTTGAGTCTCGAATCGTCAAGCCCTATTTTTTCAACTATGCCTTCTGCAATAGGCGTTTCATGTTTCATATCAAAGAGTTGGAATTTAATGCTGGAACTTCCACTATTTATCACGAGAATTCTCATCTTTCTCTCCCGTTCCATACGTTTTTTAGGGGTCCATGTTTTAGGCCGCTTTGGAACATGTCAAGTCTCCCTTCTCGAAAGACGATACCTTCTGATACCTATAGGTGTAACGATATGCCTCTTCTCTTCAGTGAATTTACTACTTTATGGTCCTTTGCGTTCATAACGCCTTCAAGTCCAACCCACTGGAGTTTTTTTAGTGATGTTAAGGGGGCAAGGCTATGTACGTTCGTGTTCCTAATATCAAGCACTCGTAAATTGGAATGATTTTTCAAAGGGATGAGATCAGAAACGTTGGTGCCTTGAATGTCAAGTATTTGAAGATTCTCGAGGTTACGTAAGGGGGCGACAGTAGATATAGGTGTGTTCCAGAGTTCCAGATGTTGCAAGTTTCGTAGATTCCGTACGGGCTTAATCTCTGTGACCTTCGTATCTTTTAGCCAGAGTTTTTTGAGGTTGGTAAGCCTCTCTATGGGTGATAAATCCGAGACAGCGGTAGAGCGTAGTCCAAGTTCCTCCAGCTTTTTCAAGTTCTGTAGAGGAGATAGGTCAGAAACACCAGTTGAACAGAGATCCAATTCTTTCAGCTGTGTGAGCTGTCCCACTGGTTGTATATCAGTAATGTTGAAGGCACCAAAGTTGAGTACCACTACATTATTATTTTTCGTGGAGAACGTAGGTTGACCTTTAATCCAAGCTCCGCTTTTCATGAATGGCTTCTTCAATTGGTCTTCTATTGATTTTAAAGCTTTTTTCTCTTCTAGAGGAAGCTCTCTCTGGTTATACATGTTCCATCGCCTGTTTCTCATGGAAGTAATGGATGATTATTAGTTGGAGGTATAACTTTTTAAAAGAGATAGAGCATCCCTTTCAATTTCTCATCCCCAGTTGGAGGAGAATTACGGTTCCAAGACGGTAGGTTCACAAATTACCGTCATAGATGTTGTGGTATTATACGTCCCAAGTAGAGGGAAGAAAATGGGGAAAAAAATGGATAATATCGAATTTTTCATGTTTAAGCCTGATGCCGTTGAAAATGGTTTGGTTGGGGCAAGCTTGCAGCGGGTTGAAGACGCAGGTTTGAGAGTGGTAGCGATGAAGTTGATCAACGTGTCAAAAAAGCAAGCTGAAGAACTATACTCGCCTCATAAGGGAAAGGATTTTTACGAATCCCTAACCGAGTACATTCGCTCTGGCCCCGTGATAGTTTCCGTTCTTTCTGGAAAAAACGCCGTGAAAACTACACGGGATCTTATGGGGGCACCAAACCCACTTGAAGCTAAACCAGGAACTATAAGGGGGGACTTCGCCGAAAGTATTATTCAGAACGTTGTTCATGGAGGTGATTCTCCCGAAAATGCGAGACGAGAGCTTAAACTCTTCTTTGATGAGGATGAATTAAATCTTGATATTCAGAAGTAGAGGTACTTTAGGTAAGCGCTTTTTGCTTGTAAGGTCTCTGTTAGTTTTTCTTACTGACAGAAAGAGAATACAATAACGATTTTCTAAAAGAATCAGTTACTGACCTTTCCGTAAACTGTGCGAGGAGTTGCATCAGTGATTTTCACTTTTGCCCAACTACCTTTTTTTAATTGTTCCTCGCTCTTTACTCCTACTTTCACATAATGTGCAGTTCTCCCTAAGTATCTTTTGTTTTTGGTATCTTCTTCTAGTAGAAGGCAGTTTACGGTCTGCCCTATTAGTTTTTCATTTTTCTGTAAGCTTATTTTCTCGGAAAGGGTGGTTAGCTCCGTTGAACGAGTTTTTTTAATGTTACTAGGCAGATGACCTTCCATCTTTCGGGCAGAAACCTTTGGCCTATCGTTATAACGGGAGATATTCACCTTTTCTGGCTCTGTTTGTTTGATGAGACTCAAAGTATGTTTAAAATCATCGGTAGACTCTCCGGGGAACCCGACAATGACATCCGTGACAATGGTTGGTTCATTGAGTTCCTTCCGTATTTTCTGGACGAGAGAGACAAATACTTCTCTTTTGTAGTTCCTATTCATTTTCCTCAGAATTTCATTGGATCCAGACTGGACAGGAAGGTGGAAAAACCTGTAAAACCTCTGATCTTTCTTTATTACCTCTATCACTTGATCAACAACTTCGTGGAAGGTGTCAGGGCTTGCCATTCCCACTCTAACCATGAACTCTCCCTCAAGCTCGGAAACCCCCTTGAGTAACATTGCTAGATTTTCTCCACGTTCCTGACCCCATGGACCTGTATCTTGACCAGAAAGTCGAATTTCCCGGATACCATTTTCAACTAAGCGTTGCACCTCTTTTAGGATCTTTGATCGGGGGAAAGACACCAACTCTCCGAAGATCCGTTTATCTACGCAGTAGGTGCAGTTACCGATACATCCTTTCGCAATGGGAACCGTTGCAGAGAGGCCGTTTAAAACTCTAGGCTTGAGAAGGTAGTCATGGGAAGTCCAATCTAGATTCGTGACCCGTTCTCCAGAAGCGGTGCTTCTTACAATGGAATCCATTTGATCAAGAGTATGAGGGCCGACCAGGCTGACATTAGAATCAATTAATCGGATCTTCTTACTGAGCACCATAGGGAGGCATCCAGCGACGATGAGAGTCTTCCCTGTTTCTTTAAACTCTTTAATACGATGAAGTATCCGGTTTTCTGTCGGTTGTTTGATAGCACAGGTGTTTAAGATAACAGTCGTAGCATTACGGGAAGTCTCTACCAGCTGTAGCCTAGAATTCTTGAGTATCCCCTTTATCACACTTCCCCGTGCTTGGTTGGCTGAACAGCCAGACGTTTCACAGTAGACTTTCTCTTCTACCATTTTTCACATGCCGACAATCAGGTACATCTGAGTAAGAGTTTCAAGAGAAAGGCATTTTAATTTTAATGGGAGGAGGCGGATTTGAACCGCCGCTCGCCGCCTTGTAAGAGCGGAATCTTACCACTCGACTATCCTCCCTTCTTTAACCAGAGTTTCTCCTATAAGTTAATTTAAATATTAAGGCTTTCAGTTAAAGGGGGCTGGTTAACCCTTTGCTTGTAGAGGGGAACGCCCTTCCCTCCTTGAGAAGTTATGCTTCTTCTATTCAACGATAAAAATTAAAGGGGATACTGAAGATCCCTAAATTAGCAAGGATACGCATGAAGAAAACCATACCGTTTATAGTTTTTCTCTTAAGAGTATTCCTCTCCTGTTTCATCAGTTATAACAATTAGGCATACAACAAACGTTACAAGCCACTTTAAAAGATCTCTCCTACTTTTATGCATGTAGTGAACCTCCGCAGGTAAGAGAGTTCTATACCAAGACTCTTGACTTTTTAAATAGGCTACCCACTTCTCTAGTGGGTTTCCGTTGTCGATCATTGAGAGGAAGAAGGAAGAAACGGTTCACTGTCCCAAATGTCGTAGATCTGTTCCTGTGGGTTATAGCTCCTGCCCATACTGTGGATATGACCTTAGAGGAATCTTTAGGCTTAAAGCTTCGTACGAACTCTCTTTCATTGATAGCTTGAAAAGAATAAAGGAAATTTCTACCTCTCCCTTACCTACGGAGGTGTGGCGGAAGATCGCTGTCGCTCCTGATTATGGAGGCCCGATGTTGATCGTCTTCGCTATCTCCAGTCTGTTGATGTTACGTCTCTTTATCCTCGCCCATTTACCGTTTAAAGGGGTAATACTTCTCTTGACATTTGTTCTTTCATCTGTGGTTCTTTTTCTAGTGTTTCTCCTATTTTCCTTCATCTGTAATAAGATTCTTATCATCCTTGGAGGAGGAGGCGACTTTGACCAAACGTTTTCTGTTCTTGGCTACTCGGCAGTGCCTCTTTTTTTTGGCTTTCTTCTTACCGATCTTTTGGTGGTTCTCCTTCCAAACGCTCTAGAGGTTTCTGCCTACGTTTTTCTCCCATTCTTTATATGGTTTTCTTACTTCGCTTCTCATGGCCTTCATATTGCCCATGATTTAAGTAAACCTCTCGCATTTTCCGTAGTTTTTGGCATTTTTCTTGTAATTACTGGGTTTATGATGATCTAACATGATCCCTGTTGAAGGACGGACAAGGGATCATAACCTCTGAATACCCATAGGAGGGGGATATCTTAAAAGACCTAATCGGTACATATAATGAGAGAGTAAGATGTTAAGCTCTAAGATTTTAGAGAACCCGGAAACGCTGGAACATAGATTTATCCCTCCTACTTTACCGACGAGAGAACAGGAGCTTTCACAATTACAGGAACGGATACTTACTAACTTCAAAGAAACTCGTTCTTTTGATGGGATCGTCCTTTACGGTGGGGTAGGAACGGGAAAAACTCATCTAGCAAAAAGAGTTGCACTAAACGTTCAAGAAACCGTGGGTAACCTAGTTAGTGCATACACGAATTGTAGATTTAATCGAAGAACCTATAAAACGCTCACTAACATAGTAGGAAAGGTAGAAAAGTCTATTCCTAAACATGGACTAGCACGAGATGAGCTAATCCGCATTCTTGTTCGCTTAATTAAGCAAAAAAGTAAGAAAGCTATCTTGATTTTCGATGAAATCGACGCTTTATTTTGGGGAGAGGAAAAAAAGAAAGCCGAAGATATGCTTTACTCCCTTTCACGCTTGCCAGAGGGCCTTGATCTTCAAGGTGTCTCTTATACTGTCATCGTCATCAGTCGAGAAGTAGAGCTGTACACTTCTCTCGATAAACCGACACGAGCCTCGTTTATCCAAAAAGAGCTAAAGCTTCCGACGTATGGTAAGGAAGATATGTCAAATATTCTGAATTATAGGGCTGAGCTAGCTTTCAAACCTAACAGTATTTCTGCTACGAGTATTAACCAGATTGCCTCCCATGTAGCAGAAAATGCTTCTGGTAATGCTCGAGTTGGTATAGATATCCTACGGGAGGCAGGTAAACTGGTAGAACGAGGGAGAGGAACTAGAGTCACCTCCTCAATAGTTAGAAATGTGATCGGGCGACATCCGACCTTACCAGGAATCGATTATGAAATGCTCGTAGGATTGGGAAAGCAAAAATTACTCCTCTTGCTTGGAATTATACGGGGGTTAAAAAGTGGGGAAAATGATTTTATAACGAGGAAAGAAGCATCAAACTATTATAGGCTTGCTTCTGAAAATTATGGCGAGGAACCTCGAAAGACTACACAGGTTTACCGGTACTTAAATGAATTGAACGAAAAACTTCCCATTTTAAATACTTCTGTCACAGGAAAAGGAAGAGTAGGAAGATCTACCCAGATCTGGGTGAGTGTGCCTCTGGAACAACTTGAGCAAAAGATTGAAGGCATCTTAGAGGAAACCTAAGGCATCCTTTCTACTAGTCGCGTTCCGCAAAATGGTACAGTTACGCCTTAAAAACTAATGAGAGAGGGTTTATAGCTTAGGTCTCTTCGCTCTTTGTCTTAATTACGTCGAAGATCGATTTGTCTCGTTTTAAAAAGAGGTTCAAGTTCTTTTTGGGAATGTTGAGAATGTCACCTCTCTTGATATTCCTGTAAACGATTCCATCTTCTGTCACAAACGATTCGATGGGTTTATTCGCTGAGATCAAGGCAAGCTCTTTGTGTTTCTTGTTTATATGCTTCTTGACTTTTTCATCTAATCTGAGGGAAGAGAGACTAGTCCCCTCCTTAGAGGCAAGCCGTCCCTTCAACGATCCAATCTTTTCCTTTATAGCAGAAGCAAAAGATCTTTCCTCTGGGAGAAGTCGCTCAGAGAACGTATCTTCAATCGCCTCTTCGAAGATCTTTACGGTGCGCAACCTTACTAAGTCATTGACTATAAACTCCACGATATCAATTTCTTTTTGGGCTAATTCCATTGCAAGTCCTTTGTTTTCCTGTTTATCGTTTAATTTATCTTTAACGGTATCTATTCGGTTTTTAATATTCGAGAGCAGTTCTTCATCAAGCTCTTGTAACTTTTCACTTTCTCTCTCCGCGTTCCAGGCTTCAACTAGGCGATGAAATAGGTCTCCAGTCAAAGGTTCGTATGACATTTTCTCCGATCCTACGCACCAGTCGTTTTACAGAATACAACGTTTCATAAGTTAAGGATGTTCTCTTCAACTTTATCTTCAAAGTATAGCGTTTCCATTTGGTCAGCCAAGAGCTTTACTGATTCAGCAAGTCGTTTTCTATACCGGTCGGCAAGTAGCCTTATTGCCCCAATATTGGCGTTAGTCGTCGTAATAATTGCAAGAACACCCTTCTCGCCGATTCTTGAGATGTGTACGATTCCATCGTCGTAACGAACATAAATAGAGTCAGAATCACCTAGATCTCCCTCTGCTCCAGCACTTCTTACTGCAGCGATGATTGCAGAAAAAGTAGCTGCAAGCATTCTTGTCTTATCTTCGTCTTCTTTCTCACATCCTGCTGATCCTACCAACTGACCTGTCAGGTCAGCAACTAGAACTTTTTCAATCTCTTCGGACTTAGTGAGTAATTCCTGTAGTTTCTTGGAAATCTCAATGTAGTATTTTTTCTTTTTATCCATAATAGGCTCCTGGAGAAGATATCATTCTTTAAGATGGATTTTGTGACATACTGGCTAATTATTCAGTAGAGATGGTCCTGCTCCTAATTCTCCTTTGGGCAAAGGAGAAATTTATTAAATAGATTTCCATTCTGATTTATAAATCTTTACTAAGATACCATCCCTGGTCCGTAAGGTGGGAGCAAAAAATCTTATTTATCTTACAGAGTATTATTACTATATTATAACGGTGTGCGATTCTTTTTGTTTAAATAGAGGAGGAGAGACGCTTATCCTATTAGAAGACTATCAGGAGGGAAAAGAAAAATGCTTGCTTTTTTTTGAAGGAAAAAGGAAACAGAAAAAAATTGGAGAGGTGAAACTTGTTTCTTCCCGATCCAAAAGTCAAAATGTCAATTTGTCCCTTATGTTCAGGGCGTTATCTGTCTTTTTTATACTTTTGTCTCGGTCTTCTTCGATTTCTAGGACAGAGCGAATAGCGTCAATATTTTCTGGAACGACGATACTCTCTTGGTGCACTGCATAGCTAATGAATGCTTCGTTTCCCTCTACTTTGACGGTTCCTGGCCATACAATCACTTCTGGAACGTCATACCGTTTCCTTCCCATATCTCGTGCCCACTCTACAATCTGGGCTGTGTTACCTATATCTTCCGTTGCGACGATGATCCTTGTGGTGTCTTCCATCTGTTCTATGATCTCACCTTCGGTTACACGTTCTTCTAGGCTAAGGTTCAATGAATGAACATGCATTAGTGTCGTAGGTACTTTCAACGCTACGGTGGTGATATTCAAATCAGGTATGCAACGTTTGACGTCTTCGGCGTGATGAGACGGAATGTGATGTTTGGGAATAATGGCATTAATGGGACCTCGGTTTACCTGTCTAGGATCGCCACCTCTCCGAACGAGGACTCCCCTTACCCTTTTAACGCCGAATTCTTTCAATGCATAGACTATACGGCATAGTGCAGTGGTATTACAAGAAACTACTTGAACAAATTGCGCACCTTTGGCATCGTCATAGTTCCAAAAAGAGTTGAAAGCTACCTCTGCCACACTGGCAGACTCACCACCCTGAAAGAGTGTCTTGACTCCCGCCTTTTCGTACTTTGGCTTGTTTTTTTCTCCGATTCCTCCCGGAGTTGCATCCACTACAAGGTCTGCTTTTTCAATACCCTCTTGAATTGTGCCAGTTGGATCGATCTCCGCCTCTCTGAATAGGTCCATCTTATCGGGAAGAGCATAGAGGTCGACTCCTTCACTTGCCAGTTGCTGCCCGGTATAGTTGACGAAGCTTCTTGAGCGTTTGATGTCCCCTACTCCCAGAATATCCATATCATTCTGCTTTCTAATCGCCTCAGTGACACGCTTTCCAATAGTACCTAACCCACCAACCAAAAATATCTTTGGAGGCATTCTTCTCCCTACTTTTCAATGTACTATTGAACTTAAATAAAATTTGATGGACTACTTTTTCCCTCCGCTGAGAAAAGTTGTGTATCCAAAACTGAAGATATAGCTAAGTAGAAGATCCTATGAAAAGGAGGAATAAAAATAGAAAATAAACAGCTAGCTAGCTAAGATTCCTGCCACTCGACTGGAAGTTACTTGTGCAGCGAGTTTTTGTGTCAAGGCAGTCTGACTCCCGATATGTGGAGTGATAATGCACTTATCGAATTTAAGCAGGGCCTTCACAAAGGGATCGTCATGCGTTTTGTCGGAGTCGACGGCTACTCCCGCAATTTTTCCACTCTTTAGCCCATTTATGATCGCATCCTTTTCATACACATAGAGTCGGGATGTATTGATGAGGTACACTCCGTCTTTCATCTTCTGTACTTCTTCTTCCCCGAGAAGCCCTCTCGTAGGTGGGATCAACGGTACGTGCACAGTGATGAAATCTGATTTCTCCAGAAGTTCATCAAGCCCCACTTTTCTTGCGGATATTCCACTTTTATCGATGACCCATGGTTCGACATCATACGCGAGCACGTTCATGCCCATGGCACTTGCGACTTTTCCAACGCGGTTTCCGATATTGCCGAACCCAATCACTCCAAGTGTTTTGGTAGCCAAAGTTTGCCCAAAACATTCTTTCTTAGCATAACTTCCCTCTTTCATAGAACGATCGCCAAAAGGTATGTTCCTTGCTAGACTAATTAATAATCCGATGGTTAATTCTGCAACACTATTTGCGGGGGCGTCTCCAGCGTTAACTACCTGCACACCATGTTTTGATGCTGAATCTAAATCGATATTATCCAATCCTACTCCAATCCTCCCTACGGCTTTAAGCTTCTCGCCTCTTTCAAAAACCTTGTTGTTGACTTTCGTAGCACCTCTCACGAGCAAGGCATCATACTTTTTGACTATCTGTAACAATTCATCCCGAGAGATTTCGGGTCTGTAGTCGTACTCTATCTTCTTCTCCGTAAGAACCTCCAAACCTTCCTTGCTGGTGGGGTCTGTGACTAAAGCTTTCATTTTTTCACACCCTATACTTGCCATTCTTACCCCCTTTAAAAGTCTCCCCCTTTATATTTTCCCCGTGATCAAGTAGGTGGATAGCACGTCGATGTTAAACGAAATACACTCTACGGGAATAGTGAAAGCTTAACGTGTAGTGAACTGAGAGGTATTTTTTGGAAAGAAAGCTTTGCTAGCGAACACAGACTAGCGGACGAACTCACGGTGATTTTAAAGAGATGATTCAAGTCAGAATTTTCAACAATTCGCCTGAATTATGGAAAACTGGAAATCGTGGATCCTCCTTTCAAATGGAGCAAGGTAAAAAAATGCTGAGGGAAGGATACTTCCTACGAGAGGGGGATATAATCAAAATCGTGAAGTAAGTACAAAATATTCTCTTTCCTCCATCCACTACTCGAAAGTTGCTCCTCGCCGATAAATAGCTTTGAGGAGGAACGACTGGCACAAGGAGTAATGTGTTTAGTTTTGGGATCTGTTTGCGCAAAACGATGGAGTTGCCCATCGATGTCAATGTAATGTTCAACTCCCTTTGATACTAAAGGAGCGGGTATGTCGTGCATGAAAGCACCATTCAAAACGCCGATCTCCGTACTATTAGACTTGATTACGGAGAAGACTTGTCCTTCTTTGAAAAGTTGTACTCGTTCATAGCCTGGAACTATTTCTTTCGTTTCTTTTATAGGAAGCGGCGACGGGAATCCCCGAAAGATGGTTTGGTCCAATATCACAGTGTTGAAGAACGGCCCTTGCGTTCTTACGATCAGTATTTTCTGGCCTGCTACGTTTTCACTAGCGACCGTCCCAAGGTACGGTTCCAAATCAAAGGGCCCATTCTGTAGCTTTTCTTCGAAGGTGCACAGGAACAAGGCGGCATATCGATACAGTTCAAATTTGCTGAAGAAGCTACCAAGTCGAACAGGAAACGGAGGTAGTTCAGGCCATGTGTGCTCGACGAGTGTTTCTGTATCATATCCCCTATTCACCAAAAATTCTCCAGTTTCTCTGTGCACTACAGCTCTGATTTTATAGCCTGGAATGAAAGCGTTTCCATAAATGAAGCCTTCCTCTGTAAAGCGTAAGAAGGTGAATGGGGCTTTACGGAACTCTCCAGAATCCAAAAAGATAATATCGAAGTTGCCAGGGTCTAGGTGTGGATCGTACATGACCTTAGACAAGGCTTCGATCGTTTTGCTCTTCTTGCCCACTGTATCTTCCTGATCCCGTTTATCATTAATTGGTTTTAAGTGAAATATTTACTCAAGTGTATCTCCGATTCATGACTCTAGTTAGAGGTGATCACATGGTAGAGAAAAAACTTTCGAAAATTCTCACGAAATATCGTAAAACGCACAAAGAATCGAGGAAATTGTGGGAACGCGCAAAAGATCTTTTTCCAGGTGGAACATCTCACAATATTAGGACTTGGGGCCTTCCAGATATTGATGCGTATCCCTTCTTCATCAAAAACGCTAAAGGATGTAAGATTTGGGATGAAGACGGACGAGAGTATATTGATTTTTGGATCGGGCATTTAGCGTTAATCTTCGGACATACACCTGATTTTATCATTCAAGCGATTAGAGAGCAAGCACTACATGGGACACATTGGGGTGTTGTGAACAGAAAAGCTGTTGAACTTGCTACCTTAATTCGTGAATCCGTTCCCAGTATAGAAATGCTTTCATTTGCAAATACTGGAACAGAAGCTACTATGTACGCGGTTAGACTTGCGAGAGCGTATACTGGGAGAAACACGGTAGTGAAGATTCGATCAGGCTGGCATGGAGCAAATTCTGAGCTTACTTGCTCCCTTAACTATCCATTCGACGTTCCAGAATCAAGTGGTTTGATCCCTGAAAACGAAAAGTATTGTCTCTCCATCCCGTTCAATGACAATGAAGAAACACAGGCCGTCCTCCGAGAATATAAAGATGAAATTGCCTGTGTGATTCTAGAACCCGTCTTAGGAAAAGGAGGTGGAATACCCGCAGAAAAAGAATATCTTAAACTGTTACGGGATTTAGCGAATGATTACGGTTTTTGCTTGATTTTCGATGAAGTTATTACTGGAGTTCGACTTGGATTGGGTGGCGCACAGGCACATTACAATGTCATACCCGATCTTACCGTGCTTGGAAAAACCACTGGAGGAGGACTTCCGATTGGGGTGGTGGGAGGGAAAAGAGACATCATGGAACTCGCTGAACCTAACTGGAATGACAGTCGGAGTGTGCTTATTGGTGGTGGAACGTTTAGTATAAATCCTATGACCATGACCGCAGGATTGGCTGCCCTTAAGAAAATCAGAGAGGAAGGAGAAAATCTCTTCAAAAAGCTCAACGAACGTGGAGACTATATCCGTAACGAACTACGTCAGATTTTAGGAGAATACAAGCAACCGACGAAAGTAACGGGATCCCATTCGATAGTGATGCTTCACTTCCTTCAGCGAGAGATAGACGAAGTGAGTCCAGAGAACCTCCAGAAATTTAAAGCAGAGAAGGAATCCGTAGAATTTCGGCTTCGGCTTCTCAACCGAGGTATCTTTGAATTTCATGGTTTCGGGGCACTCTGTACAGAGCATAAGCGAAGACACATTGAAACCTACTTGGAAACTGTACGAGACGTGACCAACGAAATGGATAGCTAGTACCCGTAGATGAAGCTTAAAATCTCTTACTCCAAACTTCTTTTATTTTTTTAGCTGCATTGACAAACTTTAGTTCCGTATGATCAAACCACGCGGGAAAAATAGTGGACTTAACTCTCCTATCTCCTCCTTTTTCGACTCGTATCATGACAAAAGGAGAAAAGCCGTAATTGGGAGTTTGTAAGAGGTAGATGGCGAAGTTTTCCTCTTGAAACGGTTTAAGCTTGCTCACACCTGTAGCATAACAGACCCAGAAAACATCTGCCAACCTAAAGTAGGACACGTCATCAGTTCCACCTCCAAAGAGAAGATCAATTTGCCTATGCAGGAGTATCTTTTTTTCTTTGAAGGTATACTTAATCATTGCGTCTTCTCTTGGTGGACTGAATCTCTCTTGGGAGACCCTTTTCGTTTTGATTGAAAATAACCAGCGACCTGCTACTTTTCCCACATACAAGACATCCCTCCCTACGGGGAGGAGCGTATACATTTCACTATCTTCAAGTGCCCGTGATGCGTTACTCGAGATCCCTTTCATCGCTTTAGTAATGTTCCCTCCAGCAGAATATAACGCAGCAAGGGCAGTAAAATAAGAGCTATCTTGCCGTTCTTCTACTTCTGAGGTAGAATACGGGAGAAATTTCCCAGTTCCAAAATTAAACACGGTAATTTCTGGTTGAGGTGAGGAAAACTCAAATTTAATTTCTCTGAGAGCGGGTTTTATTCTTTTTTTCCGCTTTTTCAGAAGATCAAGTTCTTTACGTTTACGCACTTTGAGTTTCTTAAGCTTACTAATTTTTTTACGTGTGCTTTCTTTTTTGATCTGCTTCGGAGGTTGCTCTTTCCTTCTGACGTGGGGAGTTACTTTTTTAGTTAGTACCCTTTCTCCTTTCTCCGTAAGCCAGATGCGGTACCCTTTGAAATTTATCAGTTTTTGGTCAATGAATCCTTCGTCATATAGTTTCATTCTCTTTTGATGGGCATGGTAAAAAGAAATGTTATCTGAGTCGGAAATGTGCTGGCTAAAATCCCCAATGTATATGCTACTTCTTTCTGGGGAAGTCGCTCCTTTCTTTCTCAGCCAAGCGAGGTGCTTTTTGAACCCCTTGTAGGGTTTTTTAGTAGTTTCTACATTTTTTTTCATCCCTTCGCCCCTCATTCTTTTATTTTTCATGGGAGTTTTCCTCTATATCCTATGAGCCATTCCATTTACCATGTTGCGCTTTGCACAACTTGATGTTTAACTTGAGGAACAAGGATATTTACTATATCATCTTTCTATTTTATAAAGGTAAAGGGTTCCTAAGAAACTAAAATAATGAAGCTAACGCTATGTTTTCTCAAAGAACGTGGGGAGCTTACAAAACATTAGAAAAAAGGTGATGTTCGAAGGAATGATCGTAATTTGTGGGACCCCTGGAACTGGGAAAACTACACTTGGAAGGATGTTGGAACGAGAAAACTACGAGGTCATTCACCTAACTGATTTTGTAAAATCTAAGAAACTTTATACCTGTTATGATGAAGAGTTTGGAAGTTATGTCATAGATGAAGAGCGAATGGTGGAAAACCTCCTAGCAAAACGGGAAAAAGTTGAAAAACCAGGAAAACCTCTAATCGTCGAGGGAATCGGGGCAACGCTTCTACCAAAAAAGACAGTACACCTTTGTATCATCTTAACCTGTGATCCAGCCATAATTGAAAAGAGATTGAAAGGAAAGGGCTATCCCCGAATGAAAATCGAGAGGAATATCGAAGCGGAAAATCTTAGTGTGATTTTAGGTGATGCTCTTGAGAAATTCGGTGAGGAACAGTGTGTTCAAATTGATACGACAGATCTAACTAAAGAAGATCTCTTAGAAAAGGTAAAGAAGTTAATAAGAAGGCATCTCAAGACCTAGGCATCCTTCCCAACTGTTCATATGAAGTACATATTGTCCTTTGGATTACGCGTGAATTTTTTACCTTCTCTCGAGCAAAGTTCCTACCTTTCCCTGAATAACAGGATGGAGCCTCATTACTGCAATCGCTTTCTTATTTTCTCTGCTATCTTGTTTAAATCTCCTTTTTTCTGTTTTCTTTCAGGAAAGATGTTTATTTGATCTCCTCGATATCGTGGAATCACGTGTATGTGAAAATGAGGAACCTCTTGTTGAGCAGCGGTACCACTGTTATGTAATACATTAACTCCTTTCGCATTTAGACTTATTCTTAAGCTTTTAGAAATCTTCTTAGTTGTTTGAGATAGCTCACAGAGTTCGTGACTCGGAATTTCGAAGATATCCGGATAATGCTTTTTTGGGATGATTAAGGTATGTCCTTCACTAATAGGATTGATATCAAGGAAAGCTAAGACCCGATCATCCTCATAGACTTTCTCAGCAGGTGTATTGCCTGCTACTATGTCGCAAAAAATGCAATCGTCTCTCATTTACATTCCCATTCATTTTGATTAAAATTTGATTGAAAAACCCTAAGGATTTAACATCAGACGTAATACTGTACTCGTTGCATAATTCAAGGATGATAGTCGTCGTTTTTATTGAGTGCTTGTAAGAGTTCTTGACTACTCCAAATTTTTACTTTTTCTTCGATTGGCGGGATTTTAAAGTGGGTAACGTTTCCAGTAAGGATCCCTATATCAAAGTGTAAAGCACAAGCTAGAATCGGTGCGTCAATTTTATGAGGGATGATCTGTCTAGCTTGTGGGAAGTCTTTTCGGTATACTTCGTTAGGAACCCATTTTGTTGGTAAACTATTTATGATCATTACTATTTCTTCTTTTTGGAAGTCCAATTTTTCTTGCAACACGCACTTTAGTTCCTCTTGCACCATTTTAGGAGAGAATAATGCGATCATACCTTGGTGTGCGTTTCGTAAGATCTCTGCTTCGTTTCCTGTCTTAGAATACAAGGCAGAAAAATAGATGTTGGTATCGACTACTACTCGGAGGACCACGATTCAAAAACCTCTTTCCGTACCCTTCTCCCTGCCTCACATAGTTCATCAAGAGAAATGCGCTTTTTATCCATGCGATGTCTAACCTTGTCCGCCATCCGTTCAAATTGAAGAATCTCCATCACTTGAATCATTTCTTGGAGTAGCTCATCCAAACTCTTAAAACCGAACTTCATTTTGAGATGTTTCAATCTATCCCTTGTCTTTTCTGAGACCCCGATAGTCGTTTTGCTCATCTTTAATCACCTTTTCAGTAAGTATACTTTTATATTTTTATAAAAGGTTAGGCAGAAAATCCCTACGGTTCTACCGTGGGGATGAATGCTGTAAGTACACCATCTTGAAAAGACTTAAAAAGACAGAATGGTGCCGGTAGCGTATGGTAATGGGGGTGCTGATGGAGGTTACGAAGACGATACAGGGGGCATCGTCAATCTCACACGCATTAAGCGG